>ERZ1643246.2383-NODE-2383-length-18039-cov-5.633063_pt1 | contig 18039 bp, 9 predicted proteins | sample MGYA00579265_ERZ1643246 | MGnify/ENA primary metagenome ERZ1643246 (study PRJEB29033, sample SAMEA4952261) | chicken gut metagenome | biome: Broiler Chicken; feature: Gastrointestinal Tract; material: Caecum | place: Ireland | collected 2018 | study: Broiler...
GAGCATCCGGACATGGAGATGAAGCAGGCCTTCGCCCTGAGCAGGGAGATGATGGACGGCAACAAGTGGAGGGCGTTCCTGTTTGACCTGTCCTTCCTGGGATGGAGGATTTTAAGCGCTCTGACGTTGGGAATCCTGGGACTCTTCTATGTGGATCCCTATTACCATCAGGCGGACGCCATGCTCTATGACGCGATTAAATACGATAAGTTTACAGCCCGTAACCAGTGGCGCGGTCAGCCCGGGAATGGACAGTTCCAGGGAAATCAGTCCGCACAGAGCCAGCCCTGGGGCGGACAGTAAGGAGAAGGGGGAAAAGAGGAGATGGCATACACGATTCTGATTGCGGATGACGAGGCCGAGATCCGGCAGCTGCTGCGGCTGTATCTGGAAAAGGACGGCTACGAGGTCATGGAGGCGGAAAACGGCGTGGAGGCTATGGAGATTCTGCGGCAGCGGGAGATCCATCTGATCCTTTTGGACATCATGATGCCCCAGCTGGACGGCTATCAGGTGTTGCGGAAGCTGCGCCAGGAGAGCAACATTCCGGTCATTTTTCTCTCTGCCAAGGGGGCGGATGAGGATAAGATTCTCGGGCTGGATCTGGGGGCGGATGATTATATCACAAAGCCCTTCAATCCCCTGGAGGCCATGGCCCGGATCAACGCGGGGATTCGCCGGTTTTATCATCTGGGGGCGGGACAGCAGATGCAGCGCCAGATCCATGTGAAGGATCTGACTCTGGATACCGAGGCCTGCGCCCTGTACCGGGACGGGAAACCGATCGCGCTGACATCGGTGGAGTATAAGCTCATGAAGCTGTTTATGGAACATCCGGGCAAGGTGTTTACCAAGCAGCAGCTCTACGAGGAGGGCTGGGGCGAGGATTTCATTGTCGCCGATAACAACATCATGGTCTGCATCAGCAAGCTCCGCGGCAAGCTTTCTGATGATCATGACGCCTATATCAAGACGATCCGGGGGTTAGGCTACCGGATGGAAAAGGATGAGATGTAGATGAAAAAACAACAGGATCTCCGGCTTTTTCTCATAACCCGCTTCCTCATCGTGCTGGTGGCCGTGGGGGTTGCCGAGATGGCGCTGAACGCGCTGTACAACGATTTTATCTATCCGGTACTGGATCAGGCTTACGGATTCAAAGAGCTGATGGAGGGAGCCAATCTGCGCGATACGGTAACAGCAGTCCTGTCGGGACTGCTGTTTCTGCTGGTAAAACAGTTCGGCGGGCTTCTCCCGGCCAATGCGGCTGCTTTTCTGGCGCGGGAAGTGCGCAACCCCATGAGAAAGGATCTGGTGGAACATTTTCTGGAACGGACAGCCCATATGACAGAAGCACAGAAGAAAGTTTACATGCTCACATTCTTTCTGGTAATGATTTTCATTCTCTATTTCTGGGTGCTGCCCTATGTGATCGGCGCCGTCTATTTCGGCATCGTGGTATCCCGGAAGATGAATGAGATCGAGGAGCTGGAACTGGAAAAGCAGCGTCAGTATGAGCGACAGAGGAATCTGCTGCTGTCGGATGTGGCTCATGATCTGAAGACGCCCATGACGACGGTGGCCGGTTATGCCAGAGCCCTTGCGGATGACGCGGTGCCGCCGGAGCGGAGGGAGGAGTACCTGGAACATATTTACGGAAAAACCATGCAGATGAGCGAACTGTTGAATCTGCTGTTTACCTATGTGAAGCTGGACAGCGACGGATTTCAGTTGAACCGGGAGGAGGCGGATCTGTGTGAGCTGGTGCGCAAGGCAGCCGCGGAGCAGTACGATGATCTGGAGGCCCATGATATGGAGCTGTTTCTGGATCTTCCGGAGGAACCGGTCACGCTGTCGGTGGATGTGCTGCAGGTGGGGCGTGTGCTGGCAAACCTGATCGGAAACGTGATCCGGCACAACCCGGATGGCACCGCGCTGTTTCTGGAGCTGCGGCGGCAGGGAGGGATGGCGTGCCTTCTGGTGGGCGACAGCGGCGTGGAGATTCCGCCGGAGCTGGCAGAGCGCATCTTTGATCCCTTTGTCCAGGGAGACGCCTCCAGAAGCGGCGGCAGCGGCAGTGGTCTCGGCCTCGGCATCGCCAAAAAGATTGCGGAGATGCACGGAGGCACCATCACACTGGAACAGTCCCCCAGACCGGGGATGACGAAGGCCTTTGTGATCCGGCTGCCCGAGACGGAGTGAAAGTAAGAAAGGCGGAAAAGAGCAATGTCCCTACAGTTTATCATCGGCAACGCGGGAAGCGGAAAATCCCCCCTGCTTTATCAACAGATTATTCAGGAATCTCTGCGCCGTCCTTCCCAGAAATTTCTGGTTATCGTGCCGGAACAGTTTACCATGCAGACTCAGAAGGAGTTTGTGCGGCTTCATCCCAGCCATGCTATCATGAATATTGACATCCTGAGCTTTGAGCGTCTGGCTTACCGGGTATTTGATGAGCTGGGCACCGACACGCTTACCGTGCTGGAGGAGACGGGAAAAAATCTCCTTCTGCGCAGAGTCGCCAGAGAGCGGGGCGATGAGCTGAAGGTTCTGGGGCGCAACATGAAAAAGAAGGGATATATCTCCGAGATCAAATCGCTGATCTCCGAGCTGTCCCAGTATCATATCTCTCCCGATGATTTTCTCGCCATGGCTGACGGGGCGGGGATGTCCGCCTCCTTCCGCAGCAAGGCGGAGGATATTCTTGTGATGTACCGGGGATTTCTGGAGGCGATCGCCGGACGCTATATTACGGCGGAAGAGCTGCCGGAACTTCTGACCCGGGTGGTGGATCAGTCCCGGCTGGTAAAGGGATCTGTGATGGCCTTTGACGGGTTTACGGGATTTACACCGATTCAGAATCAGCTGTTGAGAAAACTGTTGACGCTGGCGGAGCGCACGATGGTAACGGTGACCTGCGATGTGCGGGAGAATCTTTTCGGAGCCTGGCGGGAAGAAGATCTCTTTGCCATGAGCAAGAAAATGATCCGGGGCCTGACCGATATGGCCCGGGAGACGGGAACGGAACTGGAAGATGTCATATACTGCGACGGGAAAGAGCGCAGGCGTTTTGTCCCGGGAGGATATCTGCAGCATCTGGAGCAGAATCTGTTCCGGCGCAGAGCGGTACCTTTCGGGGGAGAATGCGCGAAAGGCGCTGCCACAGACGACGCGGCGGATGCCATCCGTATTTACAGCCTTGCCAGCCCGAGAAAAGAACTGGAATTTGTGGCCAGTCAGATCTGCGCCGGCGTGCGCCAGAAGGGATACCGCTACCGGGATTTCGCGGTAGTCTGCGCCAATCTGGGAGATTACCGTTTCCTGGTGCCGAGGGTGTTTGACGCTTATGGGATTCCCTATTTTGTGGACGCCAAGACGGAGATCGTGTTCCAGCCCTTCACGGAATTTCTCAGCAGCCTTCTGCAGATGGTGACGGATCGCTTTTCCTATGAGAGTGTGTTCCGTTTCCTGCGCAGCGGCCTGACAGATCTTTCCGACGGGGAGATCGACGAGCTGGAAAATTATGTACTGGCCACCAGAGTCCGCGGATTCAGGAAATATGACGCGCCTTTTGCCGTCATGCCGGAAACTTACAGGGCAGAAGATCTGGTGGCGTTAAACGAGATACGGGAGAAATTTATCGCTCCGCTGCGGCCTTTCTGCGCCTCTGTGCGGGGCAGGAAACACACGGCCGCGGAAATTTCCGAGGCTCTTTACCGCTGTATCGTTTCCTGCGACGCGGAGGCGAAGCTCAAGGAGCGAAGCCGGCGCTGTGAGGAGGCTCACGAGGAGGAGAAGGCCCGGGAGTACAGTCAGATCTATGGGATCGTCATGGATCTTCTGGACAAGATGGTCTTTCTGCTCGGGGAGGAGCAGATGCCCCTGGAGGAATATCAGGAACTTCTGGAGAGCGGTTTTGAGGCGGCGAAAATCGGCGTGATTCCGCCGGGCAGCGACTGTGTGATGGTGGGGGATATCGAGCGTACCCGTCTGGATCACGTGCGGGTGCTCTGCCTGATCGGAGCCAATGACGGCGCAATCCCGAAGACGGTGGGGCGGGGAGGTATCCTGTCCCAGATGGAACGGCAGCAGCTGAAGGAAGCGGAGTATGAACTGGCGCCCACGGACCGGGAGAAGGCTTTTATGCAGAAATTCTATCTGTACCTGACTCTGACGAAACCGTCAGATGAGCTGATTGTCAGCTACACCAGGGTGGATACGGCAGGGGCGGCCCTGCGCAGATCCTACCTGATCGGAACGTTGCAGCGTCTGTTCCCCCAGGTTGCAGTGGAGGAGATAGAGCGGGAGAGCCCGGCGGACTATCTGGCTTCCGAGCGGACTCTGCACGGGTTTGTGTCGGAGGCGCTGCGGGAATATGTGGCACAGGAATCCCCAAAAGACCGGGGACAGGAAGAATCGGACAGACAGCGGTATCTGGCCGCGGCGCTGTCCTGGTATGGGCGGAGCCGGCCGGATGAGCTTGAGACAATGCTGGAGGCAGCCTTTTATCATCACAGGAGCGAGGCGGTGGGCCGGGCAGTTATGGAGGAGTTGACGGGCAGAGATCTGGTGGGGAGCGTTACCCGGCTGGAGCAGTACGCCCGCTGTGCCTACGCCTATTTTCTGTCCTACGGGCTGCAGCTTCAGGAACGGAAGGAGTACGCCCTGGAGCCGGTGGATATGGGTACGCTCTACCACGAGGCGCTGGAACGGTATTCCCGGCTTCTGGAGGACGCGGGGGAGAGCTGGTTTTCCATTTCCCGGGAGCGGATGGATGAGCTGGTGGGACAGGCGGTTCTGGCCACTTACCAGAATCTGAAAAAGACGGAGATCCTGGAGGATGCCCGGGATGCCTATGTGCTCAGACGCATGGAGAAAACGCTCCGTCAGACGGTACAGGTTCTGACCGGGCAGGTTCGGAAGGGAAAATTTGTGCCGAGGGCTTTTGAGGTGGATTTTTCGCAGGTTTCGGATCTGGGAGCCTTGCAGTTTGCCCTGGACGAGATGCACCGGATGCGTCTGCGGGGAAAGATTGACCGCCTGGATACCTATGAGACGGATCGGACGGTCTATGTGAAGATCGTGGATTACAAGTCGGGCAATCAGGATTTTGACCTGCTTCGCTTTTATCACGGGCTGCAGATTCAGCTTGTGTTGTATATGGGCGCTGCCATGGAGGGAGTCTCCAGGGAACATCCGGGGAAGGAAGTGCTGCCCGGAGCCATGTTCTATTACCATATCGATCATCCGCTGGCGGACGGGAACCGTTTCCGGAAACCGGAGGAGGTAAAGCAGGAAATTTTCCGGCAGCTGAAAATGCGGGGACTGGTCAACGCCCAGCCCGAGGTTATCGATGCCCTGGACGTCGGGCTGGCCGGGAGATCGGATGTGATTCCGGTTACCCTGAAGAAGGACGGGACGCCGGGGGCGGTCTCCAGCGTCATGGATCCAAAGAGGATGAACCTGTTGTACGAGTACGTCCGCCGGCAGATCGCCGATACCGGGCGGCATATTCTGGAGGGCGATTTCGACTGCAGACCTTATCTTCTGGGACAGAGCGGGGGATGTGACTACTGTGACTATCACAGCATCTGCGGCTTTGACAGGAAACTGGAAGGCTATCAGTGCCGGAGGCTGGAACAGCTGTCGAATGAGGAGATTATGGCAAAGATAGAGAAAGAACTGGAAGAGGGAGGAAAAGAGGATGGCGACGACGTGGACGGAGGATCAGCTGAGGGTCATTGAGACCAGAGACAGCAATCTGCTGGTCTCAGCGGCGGCCGGTTCGGGAAAGACGGCGGTGCTGGTGGAGCGGATCATACAGCGGATAACGGATCAGGACCATCCCATCGACATCGATGAGCTTCTGGTGGTAACCTTTACCAGCGCTGCGGCTGCAGAGATGCGGGAGAGAATCCGGGACGCAGTGGAACGTGCCCTGGATCAGGACGGGGACAATCCGCATCTGCTGCGCCAGATGACCCTGGTTCACAACGCTCAGATTACCACGATCCACAGCTTCTGCATGAATGTGATCCGCAACCACTTCCATGAGATCGATCTGGATCCGGGATTTCGCATTGTGGACGAGGGCGAGAACCGGCTGCTGATGGCGGATACCATGGATGCCCTGATGAAGAGACACTACGAGGAGGAGGCGGAGGGGAGCATTTTCTTTTCCCTGGTGGACGCCTACGGCAAGCGGGGCAGAGACACCTCCGTGACAGAGATGATTCTGGATCTCTATGAGAAGGCTCAGAGTTATCCCTGGCCCGGGGAGTGGCTAAAGAGCACGGTGGAGTCCTACCGGGCGGCCACGGAGGAGGAGCTGGCCGAGACTCCCTGGATGGAGTTTGCCCTCTCCTACGCGAAGAGCAGGATCGGGGATGCCAGGGAACAGACGGCAGAACTGGTAAAGCTCTGTCAGCTCCCCGAGGGGCCGGGCTGCTATCTGGACAGCCTCACTCTGGATCTGGAGATCTATGACCGTCTGATGGCGGGGGATACCTACGGGGATCTGGCGCGGGCTTTCCGGGATCTGAAATTCCCGAAGATCGGAAACAGCAGGGGCTTTACCGGAGATCCCGAGCTTTTGGAACAGGTAAAATCCGGTCGGGACGCCTGCAAGAAGGCCATCGGCAAACTGGCGGAGGATCTCTTTTTTGAGAAGACCTCGGAGGTGCTGGCGGATATGGCATGGCTGCTTCCCTATATGGAGGAACTGGCCCTTCTGGGGGAGGAGTTTGGCCGGGATTTCGCCCGGGTAAAGCGGAAGAAAAATCTGCTGGATTACGGGGATCTGGAGCATATGGCGCTGGAGATTCTCGTGGACAGCGAGACGAAGGAGCTCCGTCCGGCTGCCCTTGAATATCAGAGACAGTTCGCGGAGGTCATGATCGACGAGTATCAGGACAGCAATTACATACAGGAGGCGATTCTCACCAGCGTCTCCAGAGAGCGCGCGGGAGGCCATAACCGTTTTATGGTGGGGGACGTGAAGCAGTCCATCTATCGTTTCCGGCTGGCCTGTCCGCAGATTTTCATGGACAAGTATGCTGCCTACTCCCGCGAACCCGGGGCGAAGGATCTGCGGATCGATCTGCATATGAATTTCCGGAGCCGCAGGGAGGTGCTGGATTTTGTCAACGATATCTTCTACCCGTTGATGAGGAAGGATATCGGAAATGTGCTTTACGACGATCAGGCGGCTCTCTATGTGGGAGCCCAAAATTACCGGGAGATGGACGGGATGTTCGCCCCGGAGATTCTGGTGGGCGATTTCGCCGACGTGGAGGACCCGGGGGAGGAAGACCGGCTGACCTATGAGGCAAAGATCGTGGCAGACCGGATCCTGGATATGAAAAGAAATCAGATGGTCACAGACAAGTCCGGCGGCCAGCTGCGGCCGGTAAGGTTTTCCGATATTGTGATTCTGATGCGCAGCCCCGGCAGCGGCGGAGAGACCTTTGTGGAGGTGCTGCGGGAAAACGGGATTCCGGCTTTCATGGAGAGCCGTACCGGTTATTTTACCTCCACGGAGGTGGAGACGGTACTGAGTCTTCTGAAAATTCTGGACAATCCCTACTGGGATATCCCCTTGACCGCGGTGCTCCACTCCCCGATGTTCGGTTTTACGGACCGGGAACTGGCTGAAATCCGCGGCAGGCAGGAGGGGAGCTTCGCCCATGTCTTTTTCGACTGGGCCAGGACCCACAGCCGGGAGAAAAAGGTGGAAAAATTCCTCTCCTTCTATGACCGGGCCCGGGAGAAGGTGGCGGATACGCCAATCCACCGACTTCTGGAGTTTGTTCTGGAGGAGACCGGATATCTGGATTATGTCACTGCCATGCCTGCCGGGGCGGGACGCCGTGCGAATCTGGAAAAGCTGGTGGATCAGGCGGTGGCCTATGAGCAGACCAGCTATAAAGGCCTGTTTCATTTTGTGCGCTATATCGAGCATCTCCAAAAATACGAGGTGGATTTCGGGGCCGCGGAGCTGATCAGTGAAAATGACGATGCCGTGCGGATCATGAGTATCCACAAGAGCAAGGGGCTGGAATTTCCGGTGGTCTTTGTGAGCGCCCTGGGGAGGCAGTTCAACCGGCAGGACAGCCGGGGGAGAATGGTGGTACATTCTGATTACGGGGTCGGCCTGGAGTATGTGGATGACGCGGCCGGCGTGCGCAAGAGTACCCTGTACAAGAAGGCAGTGGAGCGCGCGATCACGGTGGAGACGCTGGGTGAGGAGATGCGCGTGCTGTATGTGGCGCTGACCCGGGCAAAAGAGAAGCTGGTGCTCACGGGGGTGTGTAAGGACGCGGTAAAGGAGCTTGCCCTGTGGAGGGCGCAGAAGCGCGCGCTGTCCTATACGGAACGCCTTACGGCATCCTGCTTTCTGGAATGGGTGGTGCGCTGCGCGTCCCTGTATCCGGACCGATACAAGATAACCGTCTGCACACCGGGAAAAACGGCGGAGCAGGAGGCCTCCGGGGAGATGAACCGACAGAGGCGGCGCCTGGATCTCCTGCGGGATATGGCCGGCGCGGACGCGGATCTGACCGGCTGGATGGAGGAGCAGATGACCTTCGCCTATCCCTTCGAGGGGGAGCTTCGCTACAAGGCAAAGTATTCGGTGTCGGAGATCAAGCACCGGGCCATGGAGGCGCTGACGGATGAAAGTTCCGGGGAGCAGCTCTTTTCCGCCGGGGAGGAGGAGACCTGTGTGCCTCAGTTTATCTCCGGGAAAAAGCGCGAGGAGGCCTCCGCGGGAGCGCTGCTGGGAACGGCGGTGCACCGGGTGCTGGAGTGTCTGGATTTTACCAGGGAACCGCTGGGGGATTCTCTGGAGGATCAGATACGGCAGATGGAGGAGGACGGAAGGCTGCTGGAGGACCAGGTCAAAAGAATCCCGCTGGAGAAGGTCAGAAAATTTCTGGGTACATCCATCGCCGGACGCATGGCGGTGGCAGCGGCGGCGGGGCGTCTCTTCCTGGAGCAGCCCTTTGTCATGGGAGATCTGCCGGAGAAAATTTTCGGCGACGGATCCGCATCCGAGGAGATGCTCCTGGTGCAGGGGATTATCGACGTCTTTTTCGAGGAGGAGGACGGCATTGTCCTGCTGGATTACAAGACAGACCGGGTGCGGGAGGCGAAGGAACTGATTCGCCGTTACAGAAGGCAGCTGGAACTCTACGGGGAGGCTCTGGAGCGGACACGGGGCAAGCGGGTCAAGGAGCGCTACCTCTATTCCTTCGCCCTGGGGGAGACGATTCGTGTGTGATTCGTAATATTTTTTCAAAAATGACAGGCGGATACTTGTATATCCAGTGAAGTCTCAGTATAATATTTTCTTAAAGAGGGAAAAGGAGGAAACTGTTATGAACAGTTACGACGAGGAATGTATCCAGTTTTTTCTGGAAAATCAGCTTCAGCTTTTTCCCGAGGCTGTTGCTGAAACGCCGGAGGAGGCGGAAGAGTTTCTGGATGACTGCATGGCTGTAGTCTGTGACACCAGAAAGGAAGCACTCGCATATCTGGAGGAAGGAATGGATGTTTCCGGTATGTCCGAGGAGGAAATTCTGGAGTCGGAGGAAGTGTTTGCTCTGCCCAGCGGACGGTATCTGATTGTGGAAGCATGACAGGAAAGGGAAAAGAAACATGAGAGGAAGAAGAGAGCGGATCGCGGCAGGGCTCGTACTCTGTATGGCGCTGCTGTTGTTTGGAGGCTGCTCCGTTGGCGGTACAAAGATATTTTTCGCTTCCGGCTGCGGATGGAATGACATGTTTAAAATTGGAGGGATGGCCTGCAGCCAGAAGGAGGCAAAGGTCTATCTGATGAACTACAAGAATCTCTACGGCGTGGTTTATGACACGGATCTCTGGAGCGGAGATTTTGACACGGAGACCGTGGAGAATACCCTGAAGGAGGAAGTGCTGCAGTACCTGACCCGGGTTTATACTCTCAACGTATACGCGAAGGAGCAGGATATTGCCCTGGATTCCGGGGAGGAGGACGCTGTGAAACAGGCGGCGGCGGAATACTATGATTCCCTGACTGAGGCGGAGCGCTCTTACAGCGGGGCTTCTCAGAGCGATATCGAGCGGATGTATCAGCGCTACGCTCTGGCAGTCAAAGTATACGAGCAGCTGATGGAGAGTGTGGATGAGGAAATCAGCGAAGATGAGGCCAGGGTAATGGACGCAAACCTGATCTTCGTGACAGACGAGGCCAGAGCCAACGAGATCGAGCAGAGTCTGGCGGCAGGGGCATCTTTTACCTCCCTGGCACAGATGTACAACGAGCTGGATCAGACCAGCGTGTCCTTTGGACGGGGACAGTACCCCGAGGCGGTGGAACAGACGGCTTTCTCCCTGGAAAATGATCAGATTTCCGGAAAGATTGCGGCGGACGGCGGCTACTATTTCATACAGTGCGTCAACAAGTACAACCAGGAGCTGTCGGAGGCCAACAAGGAACGGATTATCACCACAAGGCAGCAGCAGGAACTGGAAAATATCACAGCATCTCTGGAGGAGAATCGCTATTGTGAGTTGAACAAGGGTCTCTGGAATCGGCTTCACGTGGAGAATGGCACAGAGCTTACCACGGATTCTTTTTTCCGGGTTATTGAGTCCCATATGCACGGCGGAGTCTGATTTTACAGGGATTTGCGGAAGAAAGAACAAAAAATTGTGGAAAAATTTCCAGGATGTGATAAAATATTCAGGTAAGCATTGTGCGACAGCCGTATCGGGAAGGAAGGGCTGTGTGCGATGTTTCAAACCAGCCAAGCGAAGGGAGATATGGAAAATGGCAACAACAAAAAAGGTAACAGCAGAGGACGTGAAGAAAGCAGCAGAGACTGCCAAGAAAGCCGCATCGGAAGCTGTCGCCGAAGCCAAAACCGCTGTAAACGAAGCTAAGACAACAGTGTCAGCCGAGACCAAGAAGGCTGCGGAGGAGACCAAGAAAGTGGCTGAAAAAGTAAAGACAACGGCAAAGAAGGCGACGGAGACGGTGGCCGCGGAGACAAAGAAGGCGACAGCAAAGAAGCCTGCCGCAAAGAAACCTGCTGCGAAGAAGGCAGAGGTTGTGAAGACCGCAGTTGTACAGTTTGCCGGAGATGAATACAAGGTAGATGAAGTCATTGCCAATGCGGAGGCCGCGTTCAAAGCGGAGAACAAGAGAAAGGCAATCAAGGACATCAAAGTGTACATCAAGCCGGAGGATCATGCGGCATACTATGTGGTAAACAACGAGTATGCGGGCAAGATTGATCTCTAGGGAGCAGAGTTCGAAAGAGGAGCCTCATAGAGACGGACGTCGGACACGCAAAAGGGACAGAGCATTTTTCATTTTGCTCTGTCCCTTTTTTTCACAGAAAACCGTGTTTCGGATTACTCTTTCGCGAGAAGTATCATGATCTGATTGCTGCGATTTACAAAGGCAGTCATCTCCTCGGGAGAGAGGGGCTGATTGGAGATCATGGCCAGATCGTAGAGCTGTTTGCAGAACAGATCGGTGTGTTCCCCGTCTCCGTGGTTTAAGATGTACTGCACCAGATCGTTGTTGGCGTTGAGCACCAGCGTCTCATCCCCGCCGAACATGGAAGGATCCATGCCGTACATGTTGTACATCTTCATCATATCCTGCATTCTGCGGCTCTCCTCGGGGAGCGTAATCACGGAGGAAATTTCCTTGTCCTTGAATTTTTCCACCTTGACGTTCAGCTTGTCCTTGCCCAGGGCCTTGCGGAAAATGCCGGTCAGGGTGTCGGTGGATTCTTTCAGCTCCTCCTCGGAGGTTTCTTCCACCAGACTGTCGGTCACATCGGCGTCGATGCGGAGGAATTTGTAATTCTGATTCCGCTGTTCCAGTTGCGTGATAAAGGAACTGTCGATGGTGTGGTCCAGAACCACTGCGTTCATTCCCTGCTGACGGAACATATTGATGTACTGACTCTGCTGCTGCATGTCGGTCACATAGTAGATGGGCTTTCTGGTGTCCTTGGGTTCCACGTCTTTCTGATCGCCGTCTTCCGCCTCTTTGGAAGTGCCGTCTTCGCTGTCGGCTTCCTGATCTTTGGATGCGTTTTCGTCGGAAGTTTCCGCGTCTTCCTTCTTCTCCTCAGCAACGAGAAGCTCCGGAAGGGTAGTGTACTTGCCGTCGATATCCTTGAAGAGGATGTAGTCGTTCATCTTGTCGCAGAACTTGGTATCCTTCAGGCAGCCGAATTTGATGAAGGGACTGATATCGTCCCAGTATTTCTCGTAATTCTCCTTGTCGGTCTTGCACATGCCGATCAGCTTGTCCGCCACCTTCTTGGTAATGTAGTCGGAGATCTTGTTGACGAAGCCGTCGTTCTGCAGAGCGCTTCTGGAAACGTTCAGCGGCAGATCCGGACAGTCGATGACACCTTTTAAGAGCATCAGGAATTCCGGGATGACCTCCTTGATATTGTCGGCGATAAACACCTGGTTGTTGTAAAGTTTGATGGTACCCTCAATGGAGTCGTACTCGGTATTGATCTTCGGGAAATACAGGATACCTTTCAGGTTGAAGGGGTAGTCCATGTTCAGGTGGATCCAGAACAGGGGCTCCTTGTAATCCATAAATACCTTCCGATAGAATTCCAGGTATTCTTCCTTCGTGCACTCGCTGGGGTTTTTCGTCCAGAGAGGATTGGTGTCGTTCAGGGGAACCGGGCGCTTTTTGATCTTGAGTTTGTCCTTCGCGGGGGATACCTCCACCTGCTCCTTGGTTCCGTCCTCGTTCTCCTTCTCCTCGTATTTGGCCTCCTCGTGGATCTCCTCCACCACCTCGTCAGTGTCCAGCTTATCCGCCGCGTCGATGGTCTCATACTGGGGCTCCGCGTTGGCCTTGGTCAGATAGATCTCTGTCGGCATGAAGGAGCAGTACTTTTCAATGACCTCCCTTGCCCGGTATTCGTTGGCAAATTCCAGACAGTCCTCATTCAAAAACAGGGTAATCCTGGTTCCCACCTGGTCCCAGGATCCCTCGCTCATGTCAAATTCGGTACCGCCGTCGCATTCCCAATGCACGCTGGTGGCGTCCTTCTGCCAGGAGAGGGTATCGATGTGTACCGCGTCGGCCACCATGAAAGCGGAGTAGAAGCCCAGTCCGAAATGACCGATAATCTGATCCTCGCTGGCCTTGTCCTTGTATTTCTCCAGAAAATCGGTGGCTCCGGAGAAGGCGATCTGATTGATGTACTCATCTACTTCGTCAGCGGTCATACCGAGACCGTTATCGATGAAGGTCAGGGTTTTCTCCTCCGGGTTGACGATCACTTCGATTTTGCCCTTATAATCCTCGGGGAGCGTGTATTCCCCCATCATGTCCAGTTTTTTTAATTTGGTAATCGCGTCGCAGCCGTTGGAGATCAGCTCACGGAAGAAAATGTCGTGATCTGAGTACAGCCACTTCTTGATGACCGGAAAAATGTTCTCGCTTGTGATAGAGAGATTTCCATGTTTGCTGCTCATTTGTAACACTCCTTTTCATAAAAATCATCATAAAGTATAGTAACCCTGCCGGTAAAAAAAGTCAATAAAAAATTAGCACTCTTTTCGAAAGAGTGCTAATAATTTATAGAAAATTTATTTTTTGTTCAGATTTCTCTGGGCTGTGGAGAGCATCAGCTTGATCCGGTTCAGCTGGTTGACCTCGGATGCGCCGGGATCGTAGTCGATGGCTACGATGTTGGCCTTCGGGTTCTCACTGCGGAGTTTCTTGATGACTCCCTTGCCCACCACGTGGTTCGGCAGACAGCCGAAGGGCTGGATGCAGACGATGTTGGGAACGCCGATCTCCATCAGTTCCAGCATCTCGCCGGTCAGGAACCATCCCTCGCCGGTCTGATTTCCGTTGGACACAATGTGTTCCGCGGCCTTAGCCAGGTGCTCGATGTGGGCGGGCGGCGTAAAGCGCTCGCTCTCCTCAAAGGCTTCCCGGGCCGTGCTTCTCAGCCACTCGAAGAAGCGGATGCCGGCGTTGCTGATGACCTTGGATTTCTTGCTGCTTCCCAGGTTGTCGGTCTTGAAGTTGCTGTTGTAGAAGCAGTAGAGCAGGAAGTCGGTCAGATCCGGCACCACAGGCTCCGCGCCCTCGGACTCCAGAAGATCCGCCAGATGATTGTTGGCAGCCGGGAGGAACTTGACCAGAATCTCTCCGACGATGCCGACCCTGGGCTTCTTCTCATCAGTGATGGGCAGCGTGTCGAAATCGTGGATGATAGCCCGGCACATCTGTTTGTACTTCTTGTGGGAGAGCAGCCCGTCCTTGGTCACAAAGTCGATAACTCTCTTTTTCCACTTTTCATGCAGGGCGTCGGCGGAACCCTTGACCTTCTCGTAGGGGCGCACCCGGTAGAGGCAGCGCAGGAAAATGTCTCCGAAGATCAGCGCGTACAGGCCGTGCTGGATCAGCTTCGGCGTGAAGGTAAAGCCGGGGTTCTTTTCCAGGCCGCTCAGGTTGATGGAGATAACCGGAACATCCGGGTATCCGGCCTTCTCCAGGGCCCGGCGGATAAAGCCGATATAGTTGCTGGCCCGGCATCCGCCTCCGGTCTGGGAGATCAGGATGGCGGTGCGGCTCATGTCGTACTTGCCGGAATTGACCGCGGCCATCAGCTGGCCCACCACAATCAGGGAGGGGTAGCAGGCGTCGTTGTTGACGTATTTCAGTCCCATGTCCACACAGGTTCTGGAGGGAATATCCGGCACCTCCAGATGGTATCCGCAGGAGTTGAAGGCCGGCTCCAGAAGCTCGAAGTGAATCGGCGACATCTGGGGACAGAGGATTGTGTAATGTTCCCGCATCTCCTTGGTAAAGGCCACACGCTCGTAGTTGGCGGGGACAATGTGGCGCTCCTTGTGCTTTTTCTCCCGCACCCGGATAGCGGCCAGAAGAGAGCGGATCCGGATTCGGGCGGCTCCCAGGTTGTTGACCTCGTCGATCTTCAGGCAGGTGTAAATCTTGCCGGAATTGGTCAGGATGTCGGACACACAGTCGGTGGTAACGGCATCAAGGCCGCAGCCGAAGGAGTTCAGCTGGATCAGATCCAGATTCTCTGTTTTCTTCACATAGTTGGCCGCCGCGTACATCCGGGAATGGAACATCCACTGGTCCATGACGATCAGCGGCCGCTCCAGCTCGCCCAGATGGGAGATGGAGTCCTCGGTCAGCACGGCGAGGCCGTAGGAGTTGATCAGCTCCGGAATGCCGTGGTTGATCTCGGGATCCACATGGTAGGGACGGCCCGCCAGAACGATACCCCGTTTGCCGGTTTCCTTCAGATAATCCAGAACTTCCTCGCCCTTGGCGCTCATGTCCATGCGAAAGATGTTCTGCTGCTCCCAGCCGGCGTGGGCGGCGGAGCGCACCTCCTCGGCGGAGATGTCGGGGAATTCCTCGCCGAACACCTTGATGAGCTGCTCCGTGAGGATCTCCTCGGTGGAGAAAGCCATAAAGGGATTCAAAAACCGCACTTTGCCCGAGGTAATCTCATCCACGTTGTTCTTGATGTTCTCCGCGTAGGAAGTCACGATGGGGCAGTTGTAGTGGTTGTTGGAGTCCGGAAACTCATTCCGCTCGTAGGGAATGCAGGGATAGAAGATGAAATCCACCTTCTGTCCGATCAGCCACTGGACATGGCCGTGAGCCAGCTTGGCCGGATAGCATTCGGACTCGCTGGGAATGGACTCGATACCCATCTCGTAAATCTTTCTGGTAGACTGGGGGGAGAGCACAACCGCGAAGCCCAGCTTTTTGAAGAACGTAGCCCAGAAGGGATAGTTCTCGTACATGTTCAACACTCTGGGCAGTCCGACCGTACCTCTGGGGGCCTCCTCCTTCGACAGGGGGGCGTAGGCCTCGTACTCGAAAATCCGGTGGTTCTTGTACTCGTAGAGGTTTGGAATGTTCTCCTTGTTCTTCTCCTTTCCCAGCCCCTTCTCACAGCGGTTTCCGGTAATGAAGGAGCGGCCGCCGGAGAAGCGGTTGATGGTCAGAAGACAGTGGTTGGTACAACCCTGGCACCGGGCCAGCTTCGTGTCAAAAGTCAGGGCGGTGATCTCGTCGATGCCCAGCGTCGTTGTGGTGGGGTTCTCCTCGTAGCGTTCCCGGGCGATCAGGGCAGCACCGAAAGCGCCCATGATGCCGGCAATATCAGGACGAACCGCATGGACGCCGGCAATCTTCTCAAAACTGCGGAGCACCGCGTCGTTGTAAAAGGTTCCGCCCTGTACCACGATATTCTCTCCGAGATCCTTCGCGTCTGCCAGTTTGATAACCTTGAAGAGGGCATTCTTGATGACGGAGTAGGCCAGTCCCGCGGAGATGTCCGCCACGCTGGCGCCCTCCTTCTGGGCCTGCTTTACCTTGGAGTTCATGAACACGGTACACCGGGTGCCCAGGTCGATGGGGTGCTCGGCAAAGAGCGCCTCCTTCGCGAAATCCGCTACGGAATAGTTCAGGGATTTGGCGAAGGTCTCGATAAAGGAACCGCAGCCGGAGGAGCAGGCCTCGTTCAGCTGTACGCTGTCCACAGTCTGATTCTTGATCTTGATGCACTTCATATCCTGGCCGCCGATATCCAGGATGCAGTCCACATCCGGGTTGAAAAAGGCGGCGGCATAGTAGTGGGCCACCGTCTCCACCTCGCCGTCATCCAGCATCAGCGCGGACTTTAAGAGAGCCTCGCCGTAGCCGGTGGAACAGGAGTGGACGATCTTTGCCCCCTCGGGAAGCTTTTCGTAGATCTCCTTTAAGGAGCGGATCGCGGTAACCAGGGGGCTGCCGTTATTGTTATCGTAGAAGGAGTAGAGGAGGGAACCATCCTCGCCTACCAGCGCGATCTTGGTGGTGGTGGAGCCGGCGTCGATGCCCAGGTAACAGTTGCCCCGGTAGCTGGCAAGATCGCCGGTCTGTACATGGTTGTGCCCGTGCCGTTCACAGAACGCGTCGTACTCCTCCTGGGAGGCGAACAGGGGATCCAGGCGGGCCACCTCGAACTCCATGTGAATTCCGTGGGAGAGCTTCTCCAGCAGCTCGGCGATGGGCATGACCTGGTCCTCTTTGCTGTTCATGGCGGAGCCGATGGCCGCGAAGAGGTGGGAGTTCTCCGGCGTGATGGCGTGCTCCTCATCCAGCTTCAGGGTGCGGATAAAGGCTTCCTTCAGCTGATCCAGGAAGTGCAGCGGGCCACCGAGGAAGGCTACATGCCCGCGGATCGGTTTGCCGCAGGCCAGGCCGGAGATCGTCTGGTTGACCACCGCCTGGAAAATGGAGGCGGAGAGATCCTCTCTGGTCGCGCCCTCGTTGATCAGAGGCTGGATATCCGTCTTGGCGAAAACGCCGCAGCGGGCAGCGATGGGGTAGATGGCCTTGTAATTTTTGGCGTACTCGTTCAGACCGGCCGCGTCGGTCTGGATCAGGGAAGCCATCTGATCGATAAAGGAGCCGGTTCCCCCGGCACAGATACCGTTCATTCGCTGCTCCACATTTCCATTTTCAAAGTAGATGATTTTCGCGTCCTCGCCGCCCAGCTCAATGGCTACGTCGGTCTGGGGCGCGTAGTGGGTCAGAGCGGTAGACACCGCGATGACCTCCTGCACAAAGGAGACGCCGAGATGTTTCGCGAGGGTCAGACCGCCGGAACCGGTAATCATCGGCGCGATCATGATGTCCCCTGTCACTTCGTGAGCTTTGGAAAGAAGCGAACTGAGAGTCTCCTGAATATTGGCAAAATGCCGCTGGTAATCCGAAAAGACCAGCTGATCATCCGGATCCAGGACGGCGACCTTGACCGTTGTGGAGCCGATGTCAATGCCTAACTTGTATGTATCACGATTCATATGTCTGCTAATCCTTTCTTATATTTATTGCGTTTTTTATGCATGTTCAAAACACAGACATTATAAGACAGGAGTTGACAAAAATCAACTTGTAAACCCTATACAATTTTATCCAAAGTGTCGTCTGTTTTGGGTAAAATTTCCCATAAAGAGAGGAAAGAG
>ERZ1643246.2386-NODE-2386-length-18024-cov-6.507151_pt1 | contig 18024 bp, 21 predicted proteins | sample MGYA00579265_ERZ1643246 | MGnify/ENA primary metagenome ERZ1643246 (study PRJEB29033, sample SAMEA4952261) | chicken gut metagenome | biome: Broiler Chicken; feature: Gastrointestinal Tract; material: Caecum | place: Ireland | collected 2018 | study: Broiler...
TTGCACAAGCTTTTCCAGCTAAATATGCATCTTCATCTGTACTCCATGCTACATTTGCTTTCATTTGTATCCTCCTTTGTATAATTATAATATAATATCTTCCCATCCGTTTACCATGTCATTTACTTTTTCTTCTGTATCTATTTGATGGTTATAATAACTATTTTCCATATCTTTAATTGATTCTATTGTTGGACTGTCTGTTAATGATACATTTACTACTACTCCTGCTAAGATTATTAATACTATTATTGTTATAACTAATGATAACAATGTTACACCTTTTTCAGTTTTTTTCATAAGTAAATGCCTCCTAATTATTGTATTTTTACTACAATACATCTTTTATACTACTTCCTATTATTTTATTTATGTCTATCATCATTTGATTAAATGCTATTTCATAATCAAAATATTCCTTAATATCCTTATTTTCTATTAAAACATTATACATTTTAACCAACTTTTCTTTTTTGTCTTTTTCATCAATTTCTTTATTTTCTTGTCTTTTTATTTCCATTAATTGTACTTCTTTTTTTAATTCTTCAAATTCTATTATCATTTGTCTTTTATTTGCATCATTCATTAATTCTTCTTTTGCTTTTTTTAAGTTTAAATATTGCTTTGATTCTTTTATTTCTCTTGCTAACTTATTTGCTACATCATATACTTCCATATATATTTTTACCTTTCTTTAATATATTATGCATATGCACTTCTTTTTCTGAAAGTTAATAGATTTGATAATTCTTTTGTAGAATTTTGTGTTTTTGTAGCTTTTTCTGCTTTTTCTTGTGCTATCTTTTCTGCTTGTTTTTGTGCTTCTGTTTGACATATTGCTTGTTCATATACATAATGTGTATCTTGTGCTATTTTATTCCAGCTGTATAGTTCTTTTACTTTTTTTACTGCATTTTTTGATACTGCACTACATAGTTTTGCATCAAATAGTAATGCTAAAACTGAGTCTGCTATAGAGTTTGAGTTACCTGCATAACTCTTCATTCCATCTACTCCATGTTCTACAATTTCATTTAATCCTCCTACATCTGATACAACTGTTGGAATTCCTGCAAGCATTGCTTCTAATGCTACTATTCCAAATGGTTCATATGTACTTGGAAATACTGCTATATCTGCACATTTATACATTTTTTGTACTTTTTTAGAATCACAATATCCTGCAAAGTACACTTTGTTTTCTATTCCTAAATTTCTAGCTTCTTGTTTAAGTTCGTCCATCATTCCGCCTTTTCCACATATTACTAGTTTAGCATCATGATAATTACTTAATATCTTAGGCATAGCTCCTATTAAATTTTGTATTCCTTTCTCATATACAAGTCTCCCTACATAAAGTATAATTTTTTCATTGTCCATTGCAAATTGTCTTCTAAAATCATAATCTCTTTCTACTCCTGTGAAATTAGATAAGTTAATTCCATTAGGTATCACATTTATTTTTTCAAAAGGAAGTCCAAATATTCTTTGTAATTCTCCTTTCATATAATTACTATTTACTATTACTTCTGTAGATTCATATGTAAGAAGCCATTCTGTATCATTTATATATCTTTGTGTCTCATCATGTATTCCACTATTTCTACCATTTTCTGTTGCGTGTATTGTTGATACTATAGGTATATTATATGACTCTTTTAATGCTTTAGCAGCATATGCAACTAACCAATCATGAGCATGTATTACATCAAATTTTCCTTCTTTTGAAATAAGTTCATTTGCTTTAGCAAGCATATTAAAATTAAGTTGCATTATCCAATCTATAAAGTTATTAGGGTGGATCATATAATTATCTACTCTATATACTTTTACGCCTTTATCGTCTTCAAAATATGGGGCATTTCCATCTTTATATGTTACTACAGTAACATCATGCCCGTCTTTTATCATTCTATGTGACAGGTCATGTACAACTCTTGCTATTCCTCCTACTATTCTTGGTGGATATTCCCACGTTAGCATCAAAATTTTCATTCTTTTGCCCCCTTCTTTAAATTTTCTTTGGTTTTTCTTTAGATATTTTATACAACTTTTTTACAAAAGTAAATAAAAATATACAAAATTTTTTAATATTTTTTATTTTAGCTATTGATTAAAAATTTTCTTTGTTATATTATATTATGAGTATATTATAACTTTAACTAAGGAGGAGAAAAATGCCAAAAAAAGCAAAAGAAAATGTTACAAAAATTAATGTAGAAAATGAAAAAAATAAACCAAAAAATAAAGTTGATAACAAAAGTTCTTCTAAAGTTAAAGTACCTAAAAAAAGTACAGCTACATCAAAAAATGTAGCTAATAAGACTAAAGTTGTAAGTAAGTCTGATGATAAGAAAACAGTAAAAAAGACAAATTCAAAATCAAAAACATCAACGCAAAAAAAGAAAAAAACTACTTCTTTAAAAAATACTAAAACAAGTAGCAAAACTAAAAAAGTTATACAAAAAGATAATGATAAAAATAAAAAAGCCATATTAGAATATTATGACCTTCCATATAGATATAACAAAACTGTAGTAAAAGCTTTAGCACAAAATCCAAATACTCTTTTTGTATATTGGGAAATATCTGATGAAGATAGAAATAACTTTATAAAAAAATATGGTGAAGATTTTTTTAATATAACTAAACCTGTACTAATAGTGCATAATATAACTGATAAATATTCTTTTGAAATTGAAATAGATGATTTTGCAAATAACTGGTATATACATGTTAATGATACTAAATGTCAATATGTAATAGAACTTGGAAGAAGGCCTAAAGAACTTAGTTATAAAGTAAGAGAAGATTATTTATATATTACATCTTCAAATATGATTGAATCACCTAATGACCATGTACTCTTCTTCAAAGATACTGATAAAGTTTATTTTAAAAATATACACACAAATAAGTATACTACTAAAGTAATTAGGCCATTTTTACTAAATAATATTAAAAATATATACAAAGAGTTTAATATTTCAGATAAAGAAAATCTTAATAGGTTTGATTTTAGTAATCCTTCTTCACAAAATCCAACCTCAAACTTTTAATTATATTTTTATTATTTGTTTTATAGGTTTTCTAAAAGAAAACCTAAATTTTTGTTAAGGACTAAACAAATGGAAAAAGATATAAAAGGATATGTAAGTTTTGTACTTCATGCACATTTACCTTTTGTGCATCATCCAGAAAGTGAAGATTATTTAGAGGAACAGTGGCTTTATGAAGCTATTTCTGAAACATATATTCCACTTATTCTAACTTTTCAAAAGTTAGTTGATGAAGGAGTTGATTTTAGATTTACTATGTCTCTTACTCCTCCTCTTTTAAATATGTTAGATAATAAGATGTTACAACAAAGGTATATTAAATATTTAAAAAAACATATTGAACTTTCTGAAAAAGAAATTGAAAGGACTAAAGATAATTCTAGAATAAATACATTATCTAAATATTACTTTGATAGATATTCTAATGATTTACATGTTTTTAAAGACATTTATAATTGTAATTTAATAAGTGCATTTAAAAAATTTCAGGAACTTGGGAAATTAGAAATTATTGGTTGCGGTGCAACTCATGGATATTTCCCTATCCTTTATGTTAATGAAAAAGCTGTAAGAGCTCAAATAGGTATTGGTGTTCAAACATATTATAAATATTTTGATAAACCAATAAAAGGGTTTTGGCTTCCAGAGTGTGGCTATGTTCCAGAAGCAGATAAATATTTAAAAGAGTTTGGGATAGAATATGTTTTAACAGAAACTCACGGAATACTATATGCAGACCCTACTCCTATATATGGTACTTATGCTCCTATTGTATCACCAGATGGAGTAGTAGCTTTTGGTCGTGACCTAGAATCATCAAGGCAAGTTTGGTCATCTATTAATGGCTACCCTGGTGATTATAATTACAGAGAATTTTACAGAGATATTGGTTATGATGCGCCTTATGAATATATAAAACCATATATTGCTTCTAATGGTGTTAGGGTATCTACTGGAATAAGATATCATAGAATTACAGGTAAAACAGAAAATAAAGATATATATGATTTAAGATGGGCTATGGATTCAGTTGAAAAACATGCTGGACATTTCTTTGATTGTAGAAATTCACAAATAGATTATTTATCAAGAAATATGGATACCCCTCCAATTATAGTGTGTCCTTATGATGCAGAACTTTATGGTCATTGGTGGTATGAAGGTCCTGATTTCTTATATGTACTTGCCAAAAAAATATACTATGATAAATGTAACTTTAAGTTAATAACACCTAGTGAATATATAGATAAATATCCAAATATCCAAGTATCAACTCCATGTCGTAGTAGTTGGGGTGCAAAAGGCTATTCAGAAGTTTGGCTTAATCCTTCTAATGATTATGTGCATAAACATTTACATACAGCAGGAGATAGAATGTGCAAGCTTGCTAAAATGTTTCCAAACGAGCCTAAAGATTCTTTTAAAAGAAGAGTATTAAATCAATGTGCTAGAGAATTAGTATTAGCACAAAGTAGTGATTGGCTTTTTATTATAACTAATGGTACAATGGTTGATTATGCTAAAAAAAGAATAAAAGACCATATTGGTAGATTTAATAAATTATATAATAGTTTAATTAATGATGAGCAAATAGAAGAAACATTTTTACAAAACATTGAAGAAAAAGACTGTATATTTAAAGATATTGATTATATGATATATTACTAATAAAAAACTCTATGTATATAAAATACCATACATAGAGTTTTTATATATTATTCTATAGACCAAACTCAAACTAATAGCTACTCCTGAGAATATTAATATAATTATTATTGTAATTGTATTTACTAATAATAAAACATTTATTCTTTTTAATCCAACTTTATTTTCCTTCATAAATAAATTTTCTAACTTTTATAATATGCCACTCCTATATTTTAAGTTCTCCTAAAATGCATTATTATTTTCTTTCTATGTATATTTTTTCTTTATTTTTCATTTAAATATTTAAATAAAGTATTTTCATTAATTAAAATGCAAGTACCACTCTATATCCTTCTGCAGTATTACTACTTCCATTATATCCATTAAAGCTAAAAATTCCCTCTGTTGTTCCTCCATGGCAATCCCCCCCTCTTATCAAGAAAGGTATATCACTTTGCATAAAAAATGAAGAATTAGAATTAAAAGAATTATTTCCATATCCGCATATTAGATATCTCATAAATAGCATCTCCTCTATTTCTTAGAGATAATGAATAATTATTATTAGAATATACCTGATTATATAGCGTTCCTGTATCTTGGCTATCATGATTATATATTGTTTTATACTTAGAATTTTTACTTCCATAAAAGTCTGTATCTAGATTTCCTCCATAAAGACTTAATCCTGTATAACCATTATCTATATATGCTGCAATATATTCCCAAGCACCTCCTACTAAATCATATACACCAGTTTCATTTCCATTTGAACTTTGACCTTTATTTGACAAATATACACTTGTGATTGTAGTACTTCCACCTGTTAAATAATTAGAATTTGTATTACATTGTATAGACCTTCCATTTGTTCCGTATTTACTATATGACAAGTATGCTATAGCTCCCCATTCAGAGCTTTTCATTAAATGGCTATCCCTATTTCTATCATAATAAAAACTATTTAAATAGCAATTATTTATAGATATATTTCTCCAACTACTAACAGCAGGTTTGCTTACTGCTTTAATATTATCATTTATTGTAATATTTCCAACATCTATATTAATAGTATCAGTATGAATTCCATTTGTCTCCATACTCATTTCATACTTAGCCACCCAAATACCACTTAAATCTTTACTCCAGCCACCATTTCTATATCCACTAGCAGTGTCTTTAGAAAATGCAGGAGCCACAATATAGTGATTAGAAGTTTCTCTTATACCTGTATTATTTTTAGAAATCCTAGTAAAACTTCCGTCATCATTTATTTTAATAAGTCCTCTTCCATCACAAAAACCTATTATATTAGAATAATTTTCATTAGAATAATATATTATCCTATATGCATATCTTGGAATCCATACAAAATAACTACCATCGCTATTTATAGCATTTGCCCATTTTTGTTCATCATAATTATACCACTCTTCATCATTGCTTTGAACAACTTGAAAATTATTAATTGAAGAATTAAACTTAATTGGTGTAAGACCTCCTAAAGATGGCTCTAAAGGTTTTTCTATCACATTATTATTTTCATCAATCCAAACCACTTCTATTCTTCCATATTTTCTATTAATACTCTCATTAGAATTGTCTATAATTACTAGATTCTCCTCTTGAAAAATTTTATCATTTTCATTTTGATTATCATCATCTTCTAAAATATTATTATCGATTAACATATTATAATTATTATTTGCTTTTTTATAGTAACTACTAATAAAAAATATTAATATTATTGTTAATACAAAAATAATAATTATTACTGCTGTAACAATTATTATTTTAGTAAGGTTATTATTTTTCTCCATAAAATTTCCCCTTATTATTTTAATTCTTTTCTATCCTGCCTTATCTCTTTTAAAGTATCTTCCAAAGATTTTTCTAATTGTGCTAATATGTTATCAGCATATTCTTTTGCCCCTTGAGTAATTTGTCTTGAATTTTCATTTGCAGCTTCCATTATTTGATTTTTTTGTTCATAAGCCTTTTTAGTTATTTCGTGTTCATCTATCATAGCTATAATTCTGTTTTCTGCTTCTTTAACAACATCATCTGCCTCTTTTTTAGCTTCTTCTAAAATTCTATCTCTCTCTTCACTCACCCATTTTGCTTGTTTTAAATCCTCTGGTAATTTTAATCGAATTTCTTTTATTATATCTAATAAATCTTCTTGTTCAATCATCACCTTATTAGTAAAAGGCATTTTTTTAGAATTTTCAATTATTTCTTCTAATGTTTCTAGTAATGTAAATATTTCCATTATATATTTCCTCGCTTCTTTACAAAGATTAAATTCGCTCTACCATATTTTCTTTCATCAATTATTGTAACTCCTCTTACATCATTTAATTCTTTTATATCTCTATCTATTTCATCTGTTTCTATAACTATTATACTATTTTCATTTATTAATTCTTTATTAATTAATTCCTTTAGAGCCTTAACACCTAAATCTGATTTATATGGCGGATCTATAAATATTATATCTATTTTCTCTTTAATTTTATTTAGTAATTTTGTATAGTCGCCAAAAAAGACCTCTGCATTATCTATTAATCTTGTTTTTTCTAAATTTCTTTTTATTACTTTTATAGCATCAATATTGTTGTCACAAAAATACGCTTTTTTTGCACCTCTACTAAGTGACTCTATTCCTAAAGCACCACTTCCTGCAAATAAGTCTAAAACAATGCTATCTTTTATATCATTTTGTAAAATATTAAATAGAGCTTCCTTTACTCTATCTAATGTAGGTCTTGTTTTTAATGAGTCAATAGTTTCAATTTTGCTTCCTCTTGCTATACCACTGATTACCCTCATAATACTATTTTATCTATATTTCCTTTCTTGTCAATAGAGTTAATAAAATTGTAATATTTCCTTAATATCACTGTAATACAGATATTTTACCATAAAATTTGCAAAAACAAAAGGAATATATGCTAAAATCTGCACATATTCCACTATTTTTATTACAAAATTGTAATTTACTCGTTTTTATTAACTTCTTTTAAAAGCTCTAACTGAGATATAAGTAAAGATTCCATTTTTGCTTTATATACATCAAACTGTTTACTTAAATCATCCAATTCCTTTTGTTTTTCAGCAATTTGAAGTTCTATACTGTTTGTTGCTTCTTTTGCAGTATTTTGGGCTTCTCTTATAATTTGGTCTGCTTGCTTTTGTGCTGCACTTTTAACTTCATCTGCTGCTGATTGTGCCATAAGTAAAGTATTTTGAAGTGTAGATTCTATTCTTGTATAATTTTCTAATTTACTTCTTAAATCCTCTACTTCTTTATCATTTTCATTAACCCTTTTATATATTGTAGAATAATCTTTTGTAAGTTCATCTAAGAATTCATCTACTTCTTCTGGATCATATCCATTTAAAGTTTTTTTAGAGAATCTCTTATTTTCAATGTCTAATGGTGTAATCATACTATTCCCCCATATTAATTAATTATTACTGTTACTCTTTAGCCAAGATACTGGTATCTTACTTTTAGTTTCTTCTTTTGAATCTGAAGTAATATCATAGTTATATGGTGCTACTAAAAATATAGAACTAGATATTTTTTGCATATGCCCATCTAAAGCATGTGCTGCCCCACTTACTACATCTATAATTCTTCTAGCTACATCTTTGTTTACATATTCTAAATTTATTATTATAGATTTCTTTTCTTTTAATAAATCACATATTTCTTCTGATTGCTCAAAACCAGTAGGTTGCATTATAACCATTCTTACTTGCTGTGCCATATTTACAACCTTATTATTTCTTCTTCCAAATAGTCCTTTTGGTTCATCATCATCTTCTTCATATTGTTCATTTATATCTTCATAGTCTTCCTCTTGTTCTTCGTCTTCTGCTCCCATTCCAAACATATTCATAAATTTACTTAAAACTGCGTTTGCCATTTATAAACAACCTCCTAAATTTCTCCTTCGTGTCTACGATTATACTAAGTATCTAACTTTTTTGCATTATTGTCAATACCTTTTAAACTATTGTAATGATTATTTAATTTATTTGTAATATTTTTGTAATATTATGTTACACTTTTTATCTGGCTTTCTGTCGGTTTTAGTATTAATTCGTCGTATAAAATTATTGATGTTGACACATTTTTGTCTATATTTAAATCTTTTAGTTCAGATGTACTATAGTTTGTAACTACTGAATAAGTATCTGTTTTCTTTTTTATTTTTACTAATACCTTATCTAAATATCCTGCTCTTGTTCTTATGACATAATTTAAGTCATTTTCTGTTATTATACTAGAATTTGGCACTTTATATCCTTCTGCATCCCACCATATTATGTCAAATGATGTTTTTCTATAACTTAATAATTCATCAATTCCTTCTGTTATACTAAATATTATAGTATTTTCTCCATTTGCTTCTTGTATAATATATTCTACTTTTCCTTCAACTTCCTTTGCGCTTGGAAGTCTAATCTTTACTTTATCTCCTATTTTAGCATTACTTGCATCTTCACTTTTTGAAGTGCATGCAATATATGATATAAAATTATTTACTATTTTTCCACCTTCTGAACTTGAAGATATTATTTGACCATTTTTTAGATTTAAACTGTCCAAAAATTCTTTGTTAATTTTAGAAAAATCACTTGGATTAAGAATTTCTTCTAGTCCATCAATCCTATATGATACAATTCCACTACTTGTAGCATTTATATATTCTGCACCAGAATTTAATTCATTTTCATATCCACTTCTTTCATCTATTAGTTTTTTTAAATAAGAACCACTTGGGCTTAAATCTCCTGCTATTTTAGCTTTTTTTGTAATATATTCTGATATATCTTTTTTATATTCATTAATTTTTTGTATATCATTTATATCATAAACATTTGATAGTCTTTCCTCTATTTGTGTATCTAATAACTTAGTATCTGGAGAAAATAGATTCTCATTATTCTCTTCCATTGCTTCTTGAATTTTAATATCTAAATCTGCTATTTTTTTCTTAAGTTCTTCTTCACCTGATGTATAGTATCTAAATATAGGATCACCATTTGCAACTTTTTCACCTTCATTTTTTATTTGTACCATTCCATTTTTATAATTCTCACCTTTTATAACAGTTTCTTCTCTTATAATATAGCCAATTACTGTTTCTTCACTCGATATTCTTCCTTCTTTTACAACTACTGTATCTGTAGGATTTATTATTAAATTATATACAGAAGCTGATATATATATAATTACAGCTATTATAAGTATAAAAACAGTAATAACCTTTGCTCTATTAATTCTTTTTTTATTCTTACTTGTTACTTCAATATTTAGATTTTTATTATGTTTATCTAAAATAATGCTCTCATTATTTTCATATATCCCTTTATCTTTATGTTTATTAATTCTTTTTTCTCTTTTTTGTAACTTTTCCTTATATATTTTTTTCTTGTCTTTTATAATATTAGTTTTTTCTTGATTATTAATGTTTTTATCTTTATTTTTCTTACCTTCCTTTTTATTATTTTTCACTTATATCCTCCAATATTATATCAACATTATTGGTATTATTACTATCAAGCCATGTTGCTTCTTTATATGATTTAAACCATGTAATTTGCCTTTTTGCATACCTTCTTGTTTCCATTTTTATTTTCTCTATCATTTCTTCTTTTGTTATTTTGTTTTCTAAAAATTCTAAAACTTCTTTATATCCTAATCCTTGCATTGCAGTAGGAAATTCTTTATATTTAGAAATTATTTTTTTAACTTCTTCAATTAGCCCTTCTTTTATCATTATGTCTACTCTTTTATTTATTCTTTCATAAAGTTCACATCTTGGCATATTTAATACAAATATTCTATAATCATACTTTATTCCATTTTTTCTTGATTCTTTTTCTAGTTCTGTTTTTGTTTTTCCTGTACTATGGTATATTTCAAGTATCCTTAATATTCTTTTTTTATCATTCTTACTTATTTTTTCTACTGCTATAGGATCTATTATTTTAGCTTCTTTATATATTTCTTCTAGTCCATCTTTATTTACTTTTTCTTCTAATTCTTTTCTGTAATTTAAGTCTGTTTTTATATCTGGATAATCTATTCCATATATTAAAGAATTTAAATAAAGTCCTGTACCCCCAACAATTATAGGGGTTTTATTGTCTTTTATAATTTTATCAATTACATTTTCTGCATCATTTTTATATTCTGCTACACTATACCTTTTGTCTGGAGATACAAAATCTATTAAATAATGTTTTACTTCATTTTGTTCTGCTTTTGTAGGTTTTGCTGTACCTATATCCATATCTTTATATATTTGCATTGAATCACAAGATACTATTTCTCCATTAATTTTTTTAGCAAGTTCTATTCCTAGTTTAGTTTTTCCTGAAGCAGTAGGTCCGCATATAACTATTACTTTATTCATTTTTTCTCCCTTTATAAACTTATCCTTCTTTACTTTTTTCTATTACATTATTATTAATATTTTCTATTCCATTCTGTATATCTTTTATATACATATTTTCTATAAATAGTATTATAATCCCTATTATAATAAATAATATTATTTTGAATTTAAACTTTGGTTCATTTATCTCCTTATTTTTTAATTTCTTAAACTGCAAAAGTATAGGTACTAATATACATAGAATATTTATTGGAAGAAATGTAAATAATATTAATTGTCTTGATGCTATTATTATATTTTTGTCTACATTTGCTGATGATATATTATAGATTATATATAAAATTGCATACATTAGTATTACTCCAAGAAGAGTTATTGCAATTTTATTTTTTATCTCTATATCTCCTAATGATTTAAGCACAATGCTTATTGCTACTATATTTAATATTATTATAAATGCTATTGTTATAATTTCCATAATTTCCTACCTTCTTGAGAACTTCTTTTCTATATCATTTTTTGACATTTTTATTACTGTTGGTCTTCCATGTGGACATGTAAATGGGTTTGGAAGTTTAAGAAGTTGATTCATTAAACTATCTACTTCTTCTTTTGTTAATGCCATATGTGCTTTGACAGCTGCTTTACATGCTACTGTTGCTAAAAATTTATTTTCTAATTCTTGTTTTGCTGTTCTTGCTACTGTATTTATTTCATCAAGTGTTTCTAAAAATATTTCTTTTGTATCAAAGTCTAAACAGAATTCTGGTACTCCTGTTAATTTTACAGTATTATCACCGAATTCATCTACTACAAAACCTGCTCTATTAAACATTTCCTTATTATCTCTAAATATTCCCATTTCTCTTGTGCTTAAATTTATTATATCTGGAAGAAGCATTAATTGCGAATCTTTTTCTCCTTCACTATAATAATTGGCTTTTACTTTTTCATACATAATTCTTTCATGTGCAGCATGCTGGTCTAATATATATAAGTCTTCTCCAATTGTTAGAATAATATATGTTTTAAATGCTATTCCTATAAATTTATACTTAGGATTATTGTCTATTCCTTCTTGTTCAAACATTGAAATTTCTTTGCCTGTTATTGGTGATATTGGATATTTATCTTCTTGTTTTTTTCTTTCTTCTTCATATTCTTTTTTGGCATCATTTATATCTCTTCCAAAAAGCCTTTTATACATTTCTTCAAATGTTTCTTCTTTTTCTTCTTCTTTTTTATCTACTTTATATTCATCATTATTTTCTTCTTTATTACCAGTCTCTTCTTCTTTTTGCACTTTATTTTCTATCTTTTCATCTGATACTTCTAAATCAGTATTATTCTCTTCTTTTTGTTCTATTTTTTCTAATGTTTCTTCTTTTTTCTCTTTATCATTTTTATTTTCTATATATGATTTAGTAATATCTGCAAGTTTTATACCTATTTCTTCTGGTGATTTTGTACCTGTTATTTCATCTATAAATTTTTTTCTTGTTTCTGCATCTAATGTTGTAACTTGAGACTTGAATTCTTGAAATTCTGGTATTTTGTTTTCTTTCTTTTCTTCTATTTTTTCTATATTATCTGATTTTTCTGTAGTATTATCTTTTAAATTATCCTCATTTATATTCCATGAGTTAGAATTTACTTTTGTAGTAAATAAGTTTGAATTTACATTCGCATTTATGCTTTTTAAAATATCATTTGGTGTCTCATTTTTATAGTCTTTATCTGAGTCTGGTACTAAGTCAAACTTTAATAAAGCTTGTTTTATTGCATTATATACTGCTTTAAATACTTTTCCATCTTCTTGAAATCTAACTTCTAATTTTGTTGGATGTACATTTACATCTACTTTTTTTGGATCCATATCTATATTTAATACTAAAAATCCATGTTTACCTATTGTCACTAAGCCTTTAAATCCTTGTTCTGCTGCACTTGTTAATGTTTTATCTTTTATATATCTTTTATTTATAAAGAAAAGCTGGTTCGTTCTATTTGAACGTGCTATTGCAGGTTTTCCTATTACTCCTGTAACTTTCATATCTTCATAATCATAATCTACTGGAAGTATATTTTGTGCTATTTCTTTTCCATATATGCTATATATAACATCTGAAAGCCTTCCACTTCCAGTTGTTTGAATAGCTATTTTTCCTGTATTTACAAGTTTTATAGCAACTTCTGGGTTTGCTAATGCTATCCTTGTTACCATATCTTCTATATATCCTGACTCTGTAAAGTCTTTTTTCAAAAATTTATATCTTACTGGTGTATTATAAAATAACTCTCTAACTGTTATTGTTGTTCCTTTAGAACATCCTTCCTCACATTTGTCTACTATATTTCCACCTTCTACTTCTATTTTATATCCAATTTCACTATTTTCTGTTTTAGATACTAATTCTACTTTTGCAATTGCTCCAATACTTGCTAAAGCTTCTCCTCTAAACCCCATAGATTTTACTGTATCTAAATCCTCTGCTTTTCTTATTTTACTAGTAGCATGTCTTTCAAATGCTATTTCCATATCATCTGGCATTATACCACTACCATCATCTGTTATTCTTATGTATGATATACCTCCATTTTTTATTTCTACTGTTATATTTTTTGCACCTGCATCTATTGAGTTCTCTACTAATTCTTTTACTACAGATGCTGGTCTTTCTATAACTTCCCCCGCTGCTATTTGATTTATTGTTAAATCATCTAATAATACTATCTTTCCCATCTTTTTCTCCTTATATTTGTTCTCTTTCTTGTAACTGAATTATATCATTTGTAAATATTTTTGTACAGTATCCGTAACCAATTTATTTAACTATGAATAGTATATACTATACAAAAGAAGTTAAATTCTTTATGAGGGAGGTTTAGTATGAGAGGATGTGGATGTAACGGAGAAATATTATGGTTCATAATATTAATTCTATTACTTTGCTGCAACTGTGGTGGAAATGACTGCGGATGCGGATGCGGAAACGACAACAACTGTGGTTGCTAATTAATGCTACTCATAAAGTAGTAAATAGAAAGGAGGATTTATTATGCCAGATAAATGTGGATGCGGATTTGGAAGAGATAATGACTGCTGCTTCTTAATAATATTCTTAATATTAATATTCTGCTGCTGTGGTGGAAATAAAGGATGCTGCTAATTCCAATTGTTTCATAAGATCTTCAAACATAAAAGTACCTATAAAAAGGTACTTTTCTTGCGCTATAGCACTAATGTGGGGGAGCAAAATTTTACTTTTGCTCCCCCACATATTAGTTACAGATTAAGCTTCCTCGTAGGTGTTTTTTTACGCATTTTTCCATCATTTGCTAATATTTTCAACTGTACGATATTTTCATACAGTTGGCTACATTCTTCAGTTAGCTTTCTTTTTAAATCTAACCAATATCTTTTTGGTATTTTACTATCCGTTAATACACTAATTACATCAACTACACTAAAAAAATATTCTGAGTATCGTCAATTTTATAATTTTTTCAATTGCTCTTATATATGCTTTAAATATGATATATTCTTTACATTAAAACCTAATTTTTCATATAGTTTTATTGCATTTATATTTTCTTCATTTACTGTAAGATACATATCTGTACAACTATTTTCTTTAGCAATATTTTCTATGAATTCTAAAAGCAATGTACCTATTCCTTTATCTCTATTTTTTTCATCAACACATATAGCTTCGATACACAATTGCTTTCTGTACTTCATATTTGCATTTTTTACTTCTTTTATTTTAAATGTAATATATCCTAATATTTCATCTTGTTTTTTTGCTATAAATATTTCTTTACTATCTATTAAATTCTTAAAATCAATTTTACTAAAAACTTCATTTGTACTTAAAAATATATCTGGTCTCCAGTTAACATGTATGTCATGTACTTGTTTTGCAAGTTCGTTTATTCTAGTAAAATCATCTATTTTTGGTATTTCTATTGTTATTTCCATCTTTTCCCCCCTATAAATTAAATCTTTCTTTTATACTTTTAGCTACTTCTTTTGGCTCTATTCTTTCATTATTTATTTTTATATATTTATCAAATATATTCTTAGCTTCTCCTGGTTCTGAATTAAGTTTGTGCACTATATTTGACCTTAGTAAATCATTCTCACTCCATATTAAATCTCTTTTAGATGGTTTACACTTTAATCTATTTTCTGTTTTATTCCTTTTTAATCTTTCTTCAACAGATGCTTCTAATTCTACTACATAAGCATCATCAAAAAGTTCTATCCATTTGTATGCTTCTAATTTATCTTTTTCTAAATCTTTTCCAAAGTCAAAACAAATAGTAACTATAATTCCTTTTTCATTACTTTTTGAAAATTCTTTCAACACTTCATATCTAATAATACTATTCATTTTTTTATATATTTCTTTATCATAGTCAAATATTAGTCTACACATTTCTATTGTCATATGATTGTATAACAACTTATATCCTGTTAACTTTTCTAATTCTTGGCCCACTGTCATTTTTCCAACTGCTTGTGGACCTATTATTAATACTAATTTTGGCATTTCAACATCTCCTTATACAAAAAGCCTTACAAAGAAATCCTTTAAGACTCCTTTGTAAGACTCTATTTATCTTACTTTAAGTGTAAGTATATCTATATACTCTTTACTGCTCAAGTATTTTATTATTACTCTAAGTAAACTCTTAAATATATTTTTATTATATCTCAATTAACAATTATTGTCAAGATTATTATTTTTTTAATTTATGCTACCTTAATTCCTGTATCTATAATTTCTTTTACAAAAGGACTAGAAACATTTTCATAATCTTCCAATTTTATTGGGTGTGGTTCAATTCTAGTATCTATTTTCCATGTCATACCAATTAGCCTCGCACCATCTTCAATAATATCATTAAAATCACTTGAAATAATTGCTATATCTATATCACTATTCTCATTTTCCATTCCTTTTGCATAAGAACCGAACAATACAATTGCTTCAATATTATAATACTTACTTATTTTTTCTACATATTTTTTTATTGACTTCATTATTCTTTCATCAATATTTCTTTTAGCCACTTTCTTACCTCCTCAATATTTTTAACTTGTTTTGATGTATATTCATCTGTACATTTTTTTCTAAAACTTTCCTTATAATCATCATATCTTGCACTTATATTAAATTGAGTAATTATCTGTAGTTTTTCAATTTCTCCATCTGTTAAGTCTAATTTACATTTCTCAGCCAAAACTAATAAATTATGAGATTTTACTGTATATGGATTTTCTTTATTTTTCTTTGCATATAATCCTTTTAATAATTTTTCTATTACTAAGTGCCCTAGAAATAAAGTCCATGTATTCTTTTTATTTTTATACATTACTTTCATTGCATCAAAATCTTCATCGCTGCTATTTATCCAGTATTGCATCAATTTTATATTATCCATTTTTTATTCCTTTCACTCAAGCTTTCTATTTTATTTATTAATAAAAATAAAAACACTACATTACATTTTAGAATGACAATATAGTGTTTTCTGTATTTTTTCTATTATATTATGGTTGGGCTAGCTAGATTCGAACTAGCGCATGTTAGAGTCAAAGTCTAATGCCTTACCGCTTGGCTACAGCCCAATGTTTATATAAATGGGGTGGAATATGGGACTCGAACCCATGGTCTCCAGTGCCACAAACTGGCGCGTTAACCAACTACGCTAAATCCACCATTACTTTAAGCAAATGCAATATATATTCTACCCCATTTTTTCAATATTGTCAACCTTATTTAAATTTTTTTATAATTTATTAATCTTCTCTTGCCCAAATTACCAATCTGTAACTTGTATCATCTGTACAAGTAGATAAAGAAATCTCTCTTTTTCCTGCTGTATCTCTAGTTATATAATCTGCGTCATCTGATGAGGTTTGATATATATTATATATTGTATATTTTACTCTATTTCCTGTAGAATCTGTAATATATACTAAATCTCCATTTTTTAATTCTTCATTTCTTGAGAAAAATGTTCCATTTCTAAAATTATGTCCAACTAATACAGTATTACCTACTTGATTTAAACCAGGTCCTGCAAGTATTCCAATAGATGCTTCTAGTGATGATTTTGTTGCTCTTTCTAATACAGGGTATTCCAAATCAATTGCTGGTATTTCTATTGTTCCCATTACAGTAAACCCTTTATATGTTACAACTTTATTACTATTACCGCTTCCACCAGTATTACTTACAACATTTCCACCAACTACATTAAATTCAATTGCATTACTTCCAGTAAATTCATTTCTTGCGGTGTTAGTATTATTTTGTATTACCTGATTATTAAATTCATTTAAAGCTTGATCAATTTCATGTCTTTGATAATATTTTCTATATGTGTCATAACCCCAAAATCCTAATAAAATGAATATTATTGCTACAACTATTATAAATACAATTGTTAATACCTTATTATATTTTTTATTTGTCATATTTTCTCCCTTTCATTTTTAATTAATCACTATATATATTATATCATAATTTAAGCAATTAATCTAGTCCTTATCTTAAGTTTTATCTAGTAGGCAATTTTTCACCACCTAATATATGAAAATGAAGATGTTTTACAGCTTGTCCACTATCTTCTCCTACATTTGAAATTACTCTAAATCCTGTTTTAGCAACTCCAATCATTTCAGCTATTTCATTTATTTTATTAAAAATATGAAATAATAAATCCTTATCCTCTTTTTTTAGTTCTAATAAACTTGTTATATGTTTTTTTGGTATAACTAAAACATGAACTTTCGCAATTGGATTTATATCATAAAAAGCTAATATATCATCATCTTCATATACCTTTTTTGAAGGTATATCTCCTTTTATTATTTTACAAAATACACA
>ERZ1643246.2387-NODE-2387-length-17996-cov-7.199599_pt1 | contig 17996 bp, 13 predicted proteins | sample MGYA00579265_ERZ1643246 | MGnify/ENA primary metagenome ERZ1643246 (study PRJEB29033, sample SAMEA4952261) | chicken gut metagenome | biome: Broiler Chicken; feature: Gastrointestinal Tract; material: Caecum | place: Ireland | collected 2018 | study: Broiler...
TACTCCAAGTCACCGCCGCCATATCCCCGCCCGCCGCGAAAGGTGCATCAAAGGGGAACGGTTTTCTGCGCGCATCCGGTCGGAAGGTCCCCTGCAGGCAAATGCAGGATTTCAAAAGGTGGGTGAAAAGGGAGCTTCAGCGGCGAAACAGGAAGCTTTAACAAACAGAAAGTGCCGTGGACTTCCGAAAGAGAGTTAGCCGTTCGATTTGACCCAGCAAGCTGGGGCTCTCTGGTTATAGAATTCTGCCAGCTAGGGGGATTTTATCGTTTAACGGAGAAGTTTCTCTAGCGCTGTGTGTTTCTGCCGGCTGGGAAGGGGTTCTTTTTTGCCGGGAGATTTCCCTTCTCGCTGCGTTTTGAAATGCTGCATTTGTCGAGGGACCTTCCGTCTTGAGTAAACCAGAAAACAGCGAAGCGCCTTTTCGAAAACCCTTCAGCGCGGGTGTGTGGGTGTCTGAGGTGACTGCGGAGGGGCTTGAAAAAACTTGAAATCCGGAACTATGCGTTGAAAGCAGCAGGGGGCTTGTCTGAGCCAAAGGCGAGTTGCTCCCTGCTGCTTTCTGCCTTTAGCATAGTCCCGGATTTCTTAGTTTTTGCTGCCACGGAGCCCCGGAGCCGAAGCCACCCACACACCCGTGCTGAATACGTCTTCTATAACCGCGCTTCGATGTTTTCGGACGTTTTACTCTGACAGAAGTTCCCCCACAAATCCAGATTGATCTCTTTGAGGGCCTCCTCCGCTGTGACTACTCTTTCTTTTGTGATACAGCTCCGCAGAACTGCGATCCCTTCTTCGTGTTCTTTGATCCCCGATGTTGATCCGCAGAGATCTTCTATTACGGTACAGTCCACCAGGTCATCATAAAAATCAAAAGCGCTGTGAAGTACGCAGCATCCTGTATTCACCCCTGCGAAATAAACTTTCTCCACATTATTATCACGGATATACCGCCTCATTTCTTCATTCCAGCAGCTGTACTTGTCTTTGTCGAACACTCTTTCCATGATCGGAACGAGAGTAGGGATGATCTCCGCTTCTTTGCTCCCTGCCATGCAGTCTTTCCAGCCCTCAAATAAATAGCACGCCGTATGCTCGTGATTGACATACCGGGTTCCGGCAGTGATCACTCTGTCCTTGATCTTATCGTGAAAATCCAGTATCTTCCTGTCAAGTCCTTCTGTATATTTGTTCACAAATCCATTCTGCATATCAATGATCAAAAAAAGTATCTTCTTCATAATTCCTCCTGCCTGTCCGACTTTCTCTCTTTCTTTTTGATCTCAGCCCTCCGCTATATTATCTTTTGAAAAAAGCTGTGGATTATTCCATTTTCAGAAGGATCGCCGCCTCATATGGCTTCAGTTCTTCATTCAGCCGTTCTCCCGGATAGTTATGGATGAGCATCTGCCCATCTTTCCACTCTTCGGACAGAGGGCATCTGACCGGCTCCCCGGTAAAGTTCGCGCAGACGAGCATCCTGCACTCTGCGTCTGTACGCGTATAGGCAAAGATCTGCTCGTCCTCAGGCATCAGGAGGCTGAAATCGCCGTCCGCAAAGACGGGGTATTCTTTCCTTAAGTGTACGAGTTTTTTATAAAACTGATATACAGAATCCGGATCCTCTGTCTCTGACGCTACATTGATCTCAGTGTAGTTCGGGTTCACAGCGATCCACGGAATCCCTGTGGTAAAGCCGGCATTCTCTTCCCCGCTCCACTGCATGGGGGTGCGGGCGTTATCCCGGCTTTTGGCGTAGATCGAATGCATGACATCTTCCAGGGGATATCCCGCCTGCAGCCGCTCATGGTACATATTGACCGTTTCCAGATCCCGGTAGTCTGTGATGTCTTTAAACTTCACATTCGTCATCCCCAGTTCTTCCCCCTGATAAATATACGGGGTGCCCTGCATCCCGTGGAGGACTGCAGCCAGCATCTTCGCGGACTCTGCGCGGTATGTGCTGTCGTCTCCCCAGCGTGACACGATGCGGGGCAGATCGTGGTTATCCCAGAACAGGCTGTTCCAGCCTTTCTTATGGAGCGCGTTCTGCCATTTTGCCAGACATTTTTTCAGCTTTACAAGGGAAAGGGGCGCCAGGTCCCACTTTTCCTTCCCTTCCTGCTGATCCAGGCCGATGTGCTCGAACTGAAACACCATAGAGAATTCGCTTCCGTCGGGGCAGCTGTATTTCTCCGCGATCTCCGGCGTTGCTCCCCAGGCTTCACCAACTGTGATGAGGTCTCCTTTCTGGAATGTCTCCCTGCTCAGTTCCCGCAGAAATTCGTGGAGCTTAGGACCGTTATTCGTGATCCCCAGATCCGGCTCTTTTGCGATCTGGTCGATCACATCCAGACGGAATCCGCCCACTCCCCGGTCCATCCACCAGAGGATCATGTCATAGATTTCTCTCCTCACCTTCGGGTTCTCCCAGTTCAGGTCCGGCTGTTCGGGAGCGAACTGATGGAAATAATACTGCTTTACTTCCGGCACCCACTCCCACGCAGGGCCTCCGAAGGCTGCCTTCATGTCATTCGGATAAACCCCTTCCTCGCCATCGCGCCACACATAATAGTCATGATAAGGGTTTTCCCTGCTCTTCTTTGCCTCCTGAAACCACCGGTGCTCATTGGAAGTGTGGTTGAGCACCAGGTCCATGATGATACGGATCTTGCGCTTCCCCGCCTCAGCGATCAGCTCATCCATATCCTCAAGCGTCCCGAACATGGGGTCAATATCCTGATAATCAGAAATATCATACCCATTGTCATTCTGCGGCGAGCAGTACATCGGCGAGATCCACACTGCGTCGATTCCCAGGTCCGCCAGATAGTCGAGCCTCCGGATGATCCCCCGGATATCCCCGATGCCGTCCCCATCCGAGTCCTGGAAACTCTTCGGATAGATCTGATATACAACAGCGTTTTTCCACCATTTTTCTTTCTTATCTTCCATATTCAAAACCTCTCTTCTCTCATGATCTTACTTTCGGGTCAGCATACCCTTCGGATCAGCGTACCCTTCGGTTTCAGCACACCGTCTGAAAAATTCCGCGCGAACAGGACTTCTCCTCCCGGAGCAGTATGCACCTCCTCATCGGAGCAGTTCAGCAGGACCTGGATCTTCCTGTTTTCGTCATCCAGCTTGATATATTCCACACACCGCCTGTTCCCGTACTGATCCGGGAAATGGAAATGCAGGCTGCGGCATGCCGCCTCTGTCCACCTCAGACGGATCAGTTCCTTCATCTGGCTCATCCGCTCCGTATATTTCCCTGCACCGATCTCATCCCAGGGCATGCACCGGCGGCAGTCCGGGTCAAAACCGCCCTCCATGGCGATCTCTGCCCCATAATAGATGCACGGACTTCCCGGAAGTGTAAAGAGCACGGCCAGCTGCTGGTAAAAAATATCCAGGTCATGGAAGCGGTTCATCAGCCGTTCCGTATCGTGGGAATCCAGAAGATTGAACAGCACATTATTATTCTGCTGCATATACATCGTATAACAGCGGTTGACCATGTATTCAAACTCCTGCTTATCCATGGAGCTGTCGAGAAAATAGTCATGGATCCCGCTCATGAGCGGATAATTCATGACAGAGTCATACTCATCCCCCATCAGCCACTGGCTGGCGTCATGCCAGATTTCCCCGAGAAGATAAATGTCCGGCTTGACTGCCTTTAAATGTTCTCTTATTTTTTTCAGGAACCGGTGGGACACTTCATTTCCCACATCAAAACGGATGCCGTCGATGTCGTATTTCCGGATCCATCCCTCGCATACATCACAGAAATAGCGGATGACTTCTTCATTATTTGTATTGAGCTTTGGCATCCAGTCCGCAAACGCAAAGGAATAGAACCTTCCGTCCCTGGTATTCTCATGTTTGCTCAGGTCAGACCAGTCCTGCACCATAAACCAGTCCGCGTATGCGGATGCCTGTCCCTTTTCCTGGACGTCCAGCCAGGGGGCGAACTTTCTCCCACAGTGGTTGAACACTGCGTCCACCATCACACGGATCCCTTTTTCATGCGCCTCTGCCACCAGGCGTTCCATGACGGCGTCGTCCCCGAACGCTGGATCGATCTTCGTATAGTCTGTAGTATCGTACTTATGGTTCGTCTCCGCCTCCATGATGGGATTCAGATAGATCCCCGTGATCCCGAGCTCTGCGAGATAGGGGAGCTTCTGCCGGATCCCCTCCAGGTCCCCGCCGTATCTCTCCTGGTTTGTCACAGGGCCTGTCTGCCACGGCCGGACATCCCCCTTTTCCCTCTGAGGGTCCCCGCTGCAGAAGCGGTCCGGGAAGATCTGATACCACACAGTGTCATTGACCCACGCGGGCGTGCGGTTCACATCCGCCGGGTTCATCCACGGTACGATAAAATACTGAAGGAGCCGCCCCGGCATATCCATCTGTTCTTTTGTGAGAAATCCGTCCTCAAAATAATACCACACCTCACGGTCCGTGTGGAGTTCAAAATAATATTTGCATCTCTTATACGGCGGCATAAGCGTTGTCGTCCACCAGATCTGATAAGGGAGCCTTTTCTTAAAGACGATCTCCTCCCTTGTGCCGCTCCACTTTTCGCTGCCGCCCAATATTCCGGCGTCAAAAGGATCTCCGTGGATGATGAAGACCTGTTTTACATCGTATCCTGTCTTAAGGTTCACGACGAGCCGGTCCTCATCGAGGGCATAGCTCATCTGCTCTGACGTTTTGTGATATACTGCTGTAAATTCCATGACTGCACTCCTTTCCGCTTAACGCTTTTGCGCCTGACGCTCCAGCGCCTCGTACACTCTTAAGATCCCGCCCGTGCTCCACGCCTGGGCAAAGCATCCCTTTGAGGACACAGGGTTTTCCCCGTCATAGATTTCCGGGAGCTGTCCGATGCATCCCTCCCGCATGGCGCCTTCCATTACCTCCAGCTGTTCTTTTACATATGCTTTCGCAGCGCTGCAGTATCCGTGCACCTTGAGATACGCTGTATAATACGCGCCAAGCGGATACGCCCACACCGTTCCCTGATGATAGGCGAGATCACGCTTTAAGACTTCCCCGCCATAGAAAGGTTTAAATTCCGGATCCGCTTCCTCCAGCGTGCGCAGCCCGTAAGGTGTATACAATTTTTCAAAGACAATATCCACGATCTGCCTCTCTTTATCCGGTCCGAGCATCGTAAACGGCATTGACACTGCCCAGATCTGATTGCACCGGATCTGAGTGTCTGCCTTTGTCCCTGAGACTACGTCTCTTAAGCAGTGTTTTTCTTCCATCCAGAACTCTTTTTCAAAGGACGCCCTTACCTTGTCCGCCAATTCTTCATAAGCTTCATCGGATTTCCCGAGCATATCGGAAAATCGCCCCATGATCCTGAGCGCGTTATACCAGTATGCATTGATCTCCACCGGCTTCCCGTGGCGGGGTGTTGGCAGGATGTCTCCCACGCGGACGTCCATCCATGTCACCTGGTCAAGACCGCTCCCCGCCCGGATCAGGCAGTCCTCCTCCATGCGGATCTCATAGTCAGTGCCCGCTTTATAATTTTCTATGATCCGCTCCATGACCGGATACATTTCTTCCACAAAGCCAGCATTGCCGGACGCGCTGTAATACAGCCACACACAGTTAATAAAAAGAAGCGCCGCGTCCACTGTATTGTACATGGGATCATTCCTGCCCTCCGGGAACAGATTCGGCATGAGCCCTCTCCTCTCGTATGCGGCAAACGTGCGCAGTATGGACTCGGCGTCCTCGTATCTTCCTGTGGAAATGCATACGCCGGGCAGCGCGATCATGGTATCTCTGCCCCAGTCCTCAAAGAAAGGATATCCGGCGAGTATTGTCTTCCCCCCGGTAGACGCCCTGAGAGAGAGAAACTGGTCCGCGCTTTTTGACAGCGTTCGCGCATTCTCATCCCGGAACCCGGCAAGTTTCTCCAGCCCTTTACGGTACGTTTTCAATCCCTCTGTGATCCGAGCCGCCATCTCCCAGGGAGAATCCGTAATCTCCCGGGATGAATCCATCTCCCCGGAAGTATCCGCCATCTCCCGGGGAGTATTTGCCAGATCTCCACTGCTTTCCTGTCCTTTGTCCGCGCCAATTCCGTCCATCCGGTATATGATAGAGAGTACTTTTTCACAGCCGCTCTCCACACAGATACTGATCTGGTGGCACGCAGCGGCGGAGCCGGTATCCCTTCTCCCGTCACACGCATCATAAGAATAAAAATATGTTTCCCAAACCGGTCCGATCCCGCTGACCTGACCGTCTGTGATCAGTTCCATAGACAGGTCATTGCTCTCGATCCGGCAGGCCGTTCCATTGATCCCGCTATTCCGGATCTCCCTCCACTCGAACTTCTGCCCTGCTTCCGGTTCTTTCCCTTTCGGAGTGAACTGATAAAACGGTGTGACAGTCAGCCGCGCCTCCCCGCGCGTCCGGTTTATGATCCTGTAAGTAAGCGCAGCCGTATTCTCCCCGTTTTTCATTGCCGCCTCTTTCACGATCTCCACACCGTATACATGGAATCTCCACATGGGAGTATCTTCATAAGAAAATTCAGAAAGATAGCGATACCCCTCCTCCACTTTTCTGTCCGCAGACTGCTGGGAGGAGAGTACATATTCCCTGTCTCCGATCCGAAGCTTTTCCGCCAGACGGTGGACCATATTATACCGATTGTTCGGCGCCTTTGTACACGCCATAAAAAAGGCATGGTCATTCCTTGCCACAGACCCGGTCATAGTCATAGAAGAAAATCCTCCCAGCCCATTGGTCATCAGATAACAGTTCTCCTGTCCCCGCTCATATGTCTTCCAATCCTGTTTTCCGTACACCCATTTTCTGCTCATACTGCCTTTTTCCTCCAGGTCGTTTCTTCTCCTCTATGTTGATGCTCCGCTGTGCCGGCTGCTTCTGTTGCTTCTGTTGTTTCTATTGTTTCTATTGTTTCTGCTTCCGCCGTGTTCCCGTCCTGTCCGAGGATAAGGACACTCTGCGGGGCAATGCACATCTTCCCCTGTGCAGGTCGGTCTGTCTTCCACAGCCAGCTGTCCTGCCCGTCGCAGAGGACTTTCCACCCTTCTCCGTCCAATGTGACCGGGCGCTCTTCCCTGCTGCTGTTATAAACGATCTTCAACGTCTGCCACCGGTTCTTATGCGCCTTCCCTTCGAGTTCCGGCGCATCTCCTGTCTCTCCCTTCTGACAGACCGGAACCCACGGCCGGTTATCTATCACAAAGCTGACTGCCCCCTTTTCTTTCTGCACATGAGAGATCCGTTCAGCCGCCCGCGCAGACTTATCGCAGAGCCCGGGGAGCTGTCTCCTGAGAGCGAGCAGCCCCCGGTAATAGTCCACAAGATCCCGGTTCTTCCAGGCCTGTTCCCAGTCCAGCCTGTTTATGGCGATGGGGGCATTGTAGGAATCCTCCAGCCCGTCCTTTGTCCGGGCAAACTCCTCTCCTGACAGAAGAAAAAGACTCCCCTGGCACGTCATATACAAAGCCGCTGCCATACGGTTGAGCCGCATCCTCTCTTTCTCATCTGCCTGAGGCATTGTCTCAGCCAGCTTATCCCACAGAGTCTGATTGTCATGGGCAGACACATAGGTAATGATCTGTGAAGGCGCTTTGACCCCTGCTGCCCGCCACGCGGCCACCCCGCGGATGATATCGTCCTCTTTATCCTCTGCCCCGTTGATAAATCCCGGCTTCCTCACTTTCAGCGCAGAACCTTTCACCGCATCTCTCGTGTCATCGCAGAACATGCCGATCTTTTCATCCAGCAGGCGGATATTTTTCTTCAGGGCCGGCACAGCGCCGCCTTCCATCGCTGTCTCCGCCGCTGCCCATGGCTCTCCGAAGAGCATCTTCTCTCCCCTGCCGTACCGGGCGTCCAGTTCTCTTCGGATCCGGTTCATCAGGTCCACGTCCAGAAGCCCCATCAGGTCAAACCGGAATCCGTCCACATGGTATTCCTCCGTCCAGTAAAGCACAGATTCCAGTATATATTTCCCGCACATTTCCCGCTCGCTCGCCACGTCATTTCCGCAGGCGGACCCATTGGAGATCCTGCCGTCGTCAAACACCCGGTAAAAATACCAGGGGGCAGTGCGCTGGAACCAGGAATCCAGGGAGTACGTATGATTGTATACCACATCCATGATCACACGGAATCCCCGGGCATGGAGAGCCTGGATCATCTCCTTCATCTCCCGGATGCGCACCTCGCCTCTCGCAGGATCGGTAGAATAAGACCCCTCCGGCACATTGTAGTTCACCGGGTCATAACCCCAGTTAAACTCCGTATCCTTTCCTGCCTCATCCACAGAGCCGTAGTCATAGGCAGGCATGATCTGCACATGTGTGATCCCCAGATCCTTCAGATAGTTCAGCCCCGTCGGATGCACGCCGTCACCATACAGCGTCGTATCCCCGCAGGTAAATGCCTTATATTTCCCCCGGTACGCTTCCGGGAACCCTCCGGATGCATCCCAGGAGAATTCTTTTACGTGGAGCTCATAAATGATCTGCTCCTCCTGCCTCTCCGGCGCCCGGTCTGACTCCCAGCCCTCAGGGTCTGTCCGGCTCAGGTCCACCGCCATACTTCTCCTGCCGTTGATGCCGCAGGCTTTCGCATAAGGATCCGCCGAGCGGACGGTCTTCCCCTCCATCTCAATGGCAAAATCATAGTAGACCCCGTGCAGGCACTCTTCTGTCTTCCAGCTCCACACACCCCTGGCTTCCCGCTCCATGGGGATCTCCTGATACGGGCTTCCCCCGTCCCCTTCCTGAAACAGATTCAGGGTGACACTGTCTGCCGAAGGACTCCACAGCTTAAACGAAGTCCCGCCTACCGTACAGCTCACCCCAAGATCATTTCCGTCATATATGTAATTGTCCCTGAATCCCAGGCTCGAATAATACTTTTTCCACTCTAATGCCGTCTTCATAAACCTTGTCTCTCCATGTATTATCAATCTTCATATATACACTATATTCTATATAAATCCTGTAAACCGGATCTGTCAATATTCAATTATAAAAAGCTCTCCCCGTCCGGGGGATCAGGACAGGCGGCACAGGTACGGCCGCCCGCCTGTTTCTTTTCTTTCTTATCCTTTCACTGCCCCGGAAAGTCCGTCTACATAGTACCTCTGCATATAGAGGAACAGCGCCGCGATCGGAACGGATATGAGCACCGCGCCTGCCGCGAAGCTTGTGTACCAGCTGTCGATGTACTCTTTCTCGAGCATCCGCCACAGCCCGATGGCAATGGTATACTGGTCCGCATTTGCCCGGCAGATCACCTTCGCGAAGATGAAATCCAGCCACGGCGACATAAAGGATGTCAGCACAGTATAGATGACGATCGGTTTGCTTAAGGGAAGCGTAACCTTCGTAAAGATCTGCCATCTCGTACAGCCGTCCAGGATCGCCGCCTCATCCACCGCGATGGGGATCGTGTCAAAGAATCCCTTTGCGATCTGGAAGCTCAGGGCCGCTCCGCCCGAATAGACCAGGATCAGGGCCAGCTTGATCAGATTGCCCTCTGTCATGCCAAGCGCTTTCAGGATAAAGTACACAGCGACCATGGACATAAATCCCGGGAATAAGCCGAGGATCATCGCCATGTTCATGTACGGCTTCCTCATCTTAAAGCGCAGCCTTGACAGGCAGTAGGACACTGCCAGCACATAAAATGTGGCAAGGATGCAGGAGCAGATGGCGATGAACAGCGTATTCATGAACATCTGCGGAAAATTCAGGATCGTTGTATCCGTGAACAGCTTCGCATAGTTATCCAGCGTGAATGACTGCGGGAAAAACGTAGATACATAGGACCCCTTCTCCGCGCGGAAGCTGGTCAGGATCACCCAGACAATGGGGAATACCCAGATCACCGCGAGGATCCCGAGGATCACATGGACGATCGTATTATTGATAAAGCGTCTTTTCTTCGCCGAATGGATCTTATTGCCAGCCATGCCTAGAACCCTCCTTCTTCTTTGTATGATTTACTGTTCCGGTATGTAAGCAGCGCAGCCACCGCAAGGATGAGAAACGTCAGGATGCCGATGACAGCTCCGATATTGTAATACTGCTTGTCAATGGTCAGCTTGTACAGCCAGGTGACCAACAGGTCCGTCTTCCCGGCGGTGGACGACAGGTCTGTGACCGGGTCGCCGCCGGACAGCAGGTAGATCACATTGAAGTTATTGACATTTCCTGTAAATGTCACGATCAGGTAAGGCGTTGTCACATACAGCATATACGGCAGCGTGATCTTCGTAAAGATCTGGAATGCATTCGCCCCGTCTACTTTTGCCGCCTCATAAAGCTCTCCCGGGATATTCTGGAGCACGCCGGTAAGCTGCAGCAGTGTGTAAGGCACACCGACCCAGATATTGACGATGATGACTGTCACCCTTGCCCATGTGGGATCCGTAAAGAACGGAAGGCTCGCGTCCTGCGCGATCAGTCCCAGGTTTCTCAGAAGGACGTTCACCGCCCCTTCCGGCTGGAGCATGGTCCTCATGATCAGCAGGGAAACGAACATCGGCACCGCACAGGAGAGCACAAAGCAGAATCTCCAGAACCCTTTTGCCCTTGTGCCCTTCCGGTTGATCATCAGGGAAATGATCATACCGAAAATGTAGTTTGAAAACGTGGCAAAGAACGCCCACACCAGAGTCCATCCGAGCACAGACCAGAAGGTGCTCCCGAGGATACTCCCGGAGTCAAACAAAGCCTTAAAGTTATCCAGGCCCACCCAGTCAAAAAGCATCAGGTGGTTGTCGATCTTGCTGTAATTCGTAAATGCCATGCAGATCATGAAGATCAGCGGCAGGATCGTAAACGCAAAGATAAAGAACATGGGCGGCGTCATGAGGAGCCTGTGCAGGTTCTCATGGAGCAGGGACTTTAAGTCTTCCCTGAAATTATTCACATGCCTTCCCTCTTTGTCCAGACACTCCGCCTTGTACGCGCTGCGCAGCGCCCCGCGCCATGCAAGGAACATCAGCACGGTCAGGAGCACGGTCGCCACTCCGTAGAGCAGGATCAGGACGGACTGGTCTCCCTTTGTATACATGTACACCTGAAGCGACTCGTCCCAGTATTCTTCCTGGGGGACTGTCCCCAGGCTTCCAAGCAGCCTTAAGAAGCCGATCCCGTTCACTGCCATAAATACGACATAAGCCACTTCCACCGCAAGGTACAGAAGTCCTTTGATCTTCGGCCCGTGCACGATATTGCCAAGTCCCATGAGTATCATGGAAAGCTTTGTCTCAAGTCCGCCCTCCCGGATTGCCCTTGTGCATGTATAGGGAGTCGGAAAATCATTTACTCTCTTTTTGAAAATTCCCATCCTCGTCACCTCATTTAAATCCCGTCACTGTTCATCGCTTCATTCATCTGCTCCGTCTGGTCCGCCGCATTGTCATGGGTAATGCTTCCGTTCCGGATCCCCTTGCCCATGTTTTCCACCGGAGTCCAGCAGTTGTTCATCTTAGACACGAATGGCTGCAGGATCGATGTATTGAGGAAGGTCTCATTCTGCGCCATGACTACCGGGTCAGCTCCGATCTCCGGATCCTCCGTCAGCTCCGTACAGCAGGGGATCGTCCCGCACATCTCGTAGTGCGCTCTCTGCGCTTCCGGCGAGCCAAGGAATACGGCAAGCTCCACCGCTGCCACCATGTTGTCTGTATTCGGGTTCACCCCGATCGCCTTGGAACCCGCGTAAGACATCATCTGCTTCTCTTCCCCGTTCAGCGTAAATGTAGGAAGCGCCGCCACGCCCATATTGTCTCCGAGGGCATCTTTCACCGAATTGGCGTCCCAGGAGCCTGAGAACATAGCATTGATGCTGCCGTCGCGGAGTCCCGCGATACCGGATCCAAGGTCATCGATCCTGAAATTCGGATTGCTCTCAAGATCGATCAGATAATCCGTGACATCCACTGCCTTCTGGCCTCCGAAATCCACTCCCGCAGATTCGTCAGTACCGTCTCCGAACAGAGTGCAGCCGTTTCCTATGTAAAATGCCGGCAGATACCAGGAATTGACGAACGGGAAGGATACGACTCCCTTCTCCAGCATGGTATCCAGGCTCTTCACGTCCTCCTCTGTGTAAACGCTCTTGTCATAGTACATGAACCAGGTATTCGTTGTAAACGGCACGCCGTACAGCTCTCCGTCCATGGTCAGGGAATCCAGGACTGCCTCCGAGTTCATGGACTCGATCTGCTCTCTGTACTTCCCGCCGAATTTTGCCAGTGCATTGGCATCTGTCATCGTGGTCAGCGTATCGTTCGCATACATAAATACATCTGCACTTGCCTCGGCATCCTGCGACACTGTTCCTGCCGCGCTGGCCTCGTCCGCGATCCCGTACACAAATGTGATATCCCATTCGGGATGTTCGTCTGCAAACGCTTCGCACATCGTCTGGAGCCACTCGCCGTTATCCTTTGACTGGTCATTCTGCGGGGACCAGACCATCAGCCGGATGCTCTCTTTCCCTTCGCCTGCACTGCCGCAGCCTGTCAGCCCAGCCGCCGCAAGTCCGAGAGTCATCACTCCCGCCAGCAGCACAGACACTGCTCTTCTTCTCATCTTTCCATCCTCCGCTTCTAAAGTTTCGAATTGTTTCGTTATCATTATAATAGACCTGTATTGCATAATCGTCAATTCTATTTCTTATATTCAATTCATTTTATCTGTTTTGCATAAATATCCCTCTTATTTTTTGTGCATAATTATTTATCCGAAACTTATCTAAACTTATTTCCCGTCTCATTGATTTCTCTTTTCTTTTTTTATATAATATTTTTACAGGTTTACAGCGAAACAATCAGAAATTTTATAAAAGAAACAGGTGGATTTTTTATGACGACCATTCAGGATATCGCTGATAAGCTGGGGATTTCCAAGGGCACTGTGTCCAAAGCTCTGAATGACGCCCCTGACATCAGCGAAACATTACAAAAACAAATACTGGAGACTGCCGTGGAACTGGGCTATACCAAACTCCGGCGCTATAAGAAAACCGCAAAGCGTCTGTGCGTCATTGCCCAGAAGGACAACATCGAATACCTGGAGCCGCACCACTTTGCGTATGATATTGTGATGGGTTTCCGGCAGATGAGCGAGCCCGCCGGGTTTGAGGTGGATGTAGTCCCGGTGGATGTGGAGCTCCAGCGCGAGACATCTTTTGATGTGTTCATGCTGCAGAATGATTACGCCGGGGCTTTTGTCCTCGGCTTTTCCCTCGGCGAGCCGTGGATGAAGGATTTTCAGGCCACGCGCACGCCCACTGTCCTCTACGATAACCATATCATCGGGAATCCCGCCACAGCCTACGTGGGGATCGACAACGACGAGGGCATGTACCTTGCAGTGGGGTACCTGAAAAAACAGGGACACCAGAAGATCGGATATTTAAGCAGCGCGCTCGGCTCCCATATCATGCAGGTCCGCCACAGAGCGTTCTTCCAGGCAATGCACCGCCACGGCCTGAAAGCAGACTCCTCTTACTCAGGTTGTTCCTACTATCTGTCCGAGTGCATGGAGAAACATCTCCCCCGCTTCCTCGACATGGGGATGACCGCTGTGATCTGCTGCCAGGACACCTTTGCCAGCGCTGCCATCACCCAGTGTCAGCAGCTCGGGTACCAGGTACCCAGGGATATCAGCATCATCGGCTTCGACGACATCCCGATCTGCCCGTACACTTCCCCGCCCCTGACCACGGTGCGCCAGGACCGGACCGAGCTCGGGAAAAGCGGCTATTATGCCCTCAGCAGCCTGATGAACGGAGTGTCCATCGGCACAGTCCTGCTCCACGCTGACCTGATCGTGAGAGGATCCACAGCTGCTCCCTGACAGTAAAGATCCCTGACAGGCTTTCCGCCTGACAGACTTTCCAGATAAAGAAATGGCATAAAAGAGATGAGGCCGGCGCATGAAGAACTCTCCATGCGCCGGCCTCATCTCTTTTATGCCGTCTTTTATACTATCTTTTATACTGTCTTTTCTGCCGCCTTTTTCATCACAAGGCGGACAGTCCATCCCCGTATCACGCCTTCCTGCATCTCCGTCATGACCAGGCCGATGAAAAGCGGGCACACTGCCAGCCAGACAGCTGCGAGCCCCATCACGCGGAGCGACAGATATGCCGCCGCCACACTGGCGTGGAAAAACAGGATCGTCTCTCCGAAAAACCGCCCTTTTTTCAGGTTCTTCGCCCTCTCCTCCTGTTCATCTTCTCCCGCCAGGAAATACTCCGTGAACGAGAGCACCGTCTGCTTCAGATTATTCGTAGAAAAAATGGTAGAGCAGGCATAGCCTTCCGCTCCTTTAAACACGCACCACTGGAAGGACATCGCGAAAAACACCGGATACAGCGCCAGGACCGGGTCCATCTGCCCGGGCATCACCGCCGCCGCTGCCGCTGCCGCCGCATCGACAGCAATAGCCAGGTATTTCAGGTTCAGCGGAGTTTTCTTCCTGAGGACCGCAAAGATCACCATCGCCGCGGCGTATATAAGCAGTGCTCCCAGACGCAGGGAAGCGTCTGCAAGATTTCTTCCCAGGATATCCCCGACCATCTCGATCAGGTTCGCCGTCTGCGCGGACCCGAATACCGCCATTCGCCCGAATATCGCATACCCGCCGAAAAAGCCGCCGCAGACAGCCATTACAAAATGCGTCCAGACCTCTGACCTGTTATTCCATTCCATTTTTATCATCCCTCCGACCGCTCTCCATTATAGCACGCCGCGCGGGTTTTACAATCTTTTTTGTCAAACTTTTAAAATATCCCTTTTAAAATATCATTACAGTTATCCCTCCAGCGCTTCCGCCGCACGAGCAAGTTCATCCCTGATATGGATGTGCTGCGGACAGACCTGTTCACATTTCCCGCAGCGTATACACGCTGACGCTTTTGCAAATCCGCGCCCCTCTGTATTCCACTGATATTTATGCCGGGCGCCCGAAAGATCGTGATACATTGTATACAGGTTATACGCCTGGAAGATGCCATGGATCCCGATCTGTTTCGGGCATCCTTTCATACAGTAAGCGCACGAGGTACAGGGAATCTTCGGGAAGGAGGCGTACATATCTCTGGCTCTTTTTATCACCTGCTGTTCTGCCTCTGACAGCGGTGCAAAATCTTTCATATAAGAAAGATTATCCTCCATCTGTTCCATGTTTGACATACCGGAGAGCACTGTGATCACCCCATCGAGGGAAGCGGCAAAGCGGATCGCCCATGAAGACGGGGATGCATTTCCATCCGCCTCTGCCAGGATCTCTTTTACTTCCCTCGGCGGATCCGCCAAAGTCCCGCCTTTCACCGGTTCCATGATAATAACAGGTTTGCCGTGCTTCCTTGCCGTCTCATAGCATTTCCTCGATTCGATATCCGGGTCTTCCCAGTCCGCGTAATTGATCTGAAGCTGCACAAACTCCATTTCCGGATGCTCTGTCAGTATCCTGTCCAGCGCTTCCGCTTTATCATGCATAGAAAATCCCAGATGACGGATCAGTCCCTCTTTCTTCCTTTCTTTCAAAAAGTTCCAGATATCATAGTCATCAAAAAAGCGGGTCCGCTCCTGCCCCAGATTGTGAAGAAGATAGAAATCAAAATACCCGGCTCCCGTCCTCTCCAGGGAAGTGTAAAACATCCGCTCCGCCTCTTCCCTGTTCTTCGCTCCCGCCCACGCGGGAAGCTTCGTCGCAAGAAGGAATCGATCCCTCGGATACCGGTCTACTAATACTTTTTTCGCCACTGCTTCGGACTCTCCGTCATTGTAGCCATATGCAGTGTCAAAATAGCAGAATCCTTCTTCCAGAAAGCGGTCCACCATCTCCTGCGTGCGCGCCACATCAATTTTTTCTCCATCCATGGGAAGCCTCATCAGGCCAAATCCAAGCTTCGGAATATTTTCGCCCAGATATTTTTCCATTTTATCCTCTCCTTTCACAATCCTTTTTTTGCTTCACTGACATATTTAATAAGCCTGTTTTCCAGCTCTTCCATCACTCTGCCCGTATCCGGGTCCAGGTATGGGATACGGTGGATCAGACGCCTGACATAATCATTTTCCTCGACGATATCAAGACTCGCCCGGTAATTGAGGTCGTAAAAATATACCAGATATGATACCCAGTAATCCATGGGTGTTACCCTGTCCGAGGAGAGGATACTCCTGCCAGCCAGCGCATCCTCGCGCACCTTCGGAGTTATGGCAGATAAGCTGACTTCCTCTGCCGGAGCACCCAGGAACGTCTCAAAATCATCCTCCAGCTTGACCCGGCAGTTGTCCAGCTTATCCGCATCCCGGATGATCCTGGCATGCATGAGCTCCCGCCCGTCCGTGATGCCTTCCAGAGCAAAATCACTGTGCCGCGCGATCGCCGTGCGGATCACACCGTCCCATGTATCCTCAGGGACAAACCTGCGGATCATCCCCTGTTTCCCAAAAAGGAGTTCCACCCCGTAAGACGCGTGGTCCATTGTATCCGGCAGAAAACTGTCAAATCTCCTGAGCTGCTCAAACCGCCCGATGTCGTGGAGCAGGGCGATGATCCCCGCCAGCTCTTTATCCTCCTGCGAGAGTCCCAGACGCCCTGCGATCGCCGCACTCTGCTCCACGACGCCATATGTATGTACGATCTTCAGCCTTACTTTGTCATTCTCCCTGTCATAGCCGTCCAGATATTTTTCGAAAACCTGCTTTGCACTGTCAAAATCCATGTTTTCTCATCCTCCTGTCCCCGTACTTTCCCCCTGTTTCTCATTTTACTACATTTACTGCCCGGAATACATCATTGAATTCTATTTTTCAAAATGGTATCATAATCAGGTGTGCTGGCAGGCATACAGAAGAAACAGAAATTCCCGCCAGCAGGGCGGCAGAATGGAGCTAATTATGACAGGACAACAGCTAAAGATCAGGAAACACAGAGAGATCCGGCGTGCATTCCGGGCAGCCTTCCCCCATACGATCCCCATTTTCGCGGGATTCTGGTTCCTGGGGCTTACATACGGCATCTATATGAATGTATCCGGGTTTTCCTTTATCTATCCCATGCTCATGAGCATCACGATCTTCGCCGGAAGCATGGAATTCGTCACTGTAAATCTCCTGCTCGGGGCATTCAACCCGCTCCAGGCATTTGCCATGACGCTTATGATCAACGCCCGTCATCTGTTCTACGGCATTTCCATGCTGGAAAAGTACAGGGGCTATGGATGGCGTTCCTTTTATCTCATCTTCGGCATGTGTGATGAGAGCTTTTCTATCAATTACACTGCCATGATCCCAAAAGATATCGACAAGGGCTGGTTTATGTTCTTTGTAACCGCGCTCAACCATTTTTACTGGTTTTTCGGCGCTACACTGGGCGGGATCTTCGGTTCCCTGATCCACTTTGACACGGAGGGTCTGGATTTCGTGATGACAGCGATGTTTGTCGTGATCTTCCTCGAGCAGTGGCTGAAAGAAAAAGATCATACAAGCTCGCTCATCGGACTGGCGCTCTCCCTGATCTGCCTCATCGCATTCGGAGCTGACAATTTTATCATCCCCGCTATGCTTGCGATCCTGATCCTCCTGACCGTGATCCGCAGACCTCTTGAGACGCGTGTCAGCCCATCAGCAGATATGGCAAAAGAAATAGAGAAAGGCGGTGAACAGCCATGACACTCGCACAACAGATCATAACCGTAGCCGTGGTAGTCCTTGCCACCATGCTGACCCGTTTCCTTCCGTTCCTCGTATTTCCGGCAGGACGCCCCACTCCTAAATATGTTCAGTATCTCGGGAAAGTTCTCCCCTCTGCGGTTTTCGGACTGCTCATCATCTATTGCCTGAAGAACGTAAGCATCTTCACCGGCAGCCATGGTCTCCCGGAACTCATTGCCATAGCCCTGGTGATCGCGCTCCATCTGTGGAAACGGCAGATGCTGCTCTC
>ERZ1643246.2391-NODE-2391-length-17969-cov-7.509099_pt1 | contig 17969 bp, 12 predicted proteins | sample MGYA00579265_ERZ1643246 | MGnify/ENA primary metagenome ERZ1643246 (study PRJEB29033, sample SAMEA4952261) | chicken gut metagenome | biome: Broiler Chicken; feature: Gastrointestinal Tract; material: Caecum | place: Ireland | collected 2018 | study: Broiler...
TATCGTTCTTCTTAAAAAAGGACATGACACCAGTACTGTTTATAAAAACTAATAAATCTCCTGATTCGAACAATGCTTCATCGCCTTCACAACATTGGCACCCTGACTCTTTAGACCTATCCTCCTGTTCCAGATATTCTACAAAGTCATAAATGGGAACGGTCTCCAATGATTTTTGATTTCCTGCCATAACAGATGCCTCACGTTCTGCAGCATAAATCAGGCTGACAAATTCTGTAATACTTTCGCAATCAGCAATCTTTCTCCTAAGTTCATCATAAATTCTCATGCCTGTTTCATATCCCCCACTGTTTCAGAAATCAATATTTCCTGCTCATTTACCACATAATAAATCCTTTTTTCTTGCGGTTTGATATAGATTCAAATAGATCATACAATATCCTTCGTCCCTTTTACAAGGCAATTTTCTTTGATTTTTTCAATAATCTGCTTCCCGGATATCACATAACCCTGATACTGCCGTACATACTCTGTGGATAATTTTGCCTTTGCAGTTTTCTCTTCTCTTTTCATACGATTTCTACCTTTACAAATTATATCACGCATCATATGTTATGTGAATGATATTATTGTCCTTCACATTCTTTTTTCAATAATTGTGAGATATAAAACAAAATCCTATCAAGACTTTCCTTCTCTTCTTCCGGACAGGCGTTTATTAATTCTGACAACTTGGCATAATTCGGTGTTTCTCGGCCCGTAATGATAAAACGGCTGTTGATTGCGAAACATTTTTCAAGAATTACCAGATTAGGAATTGTTATTTCTACATTTCCCTCTTCCATAGCTTCGTATGTTCTTAAAGATACATTCAAAGCATCTGCTATAACTCTTTTATCAAGTCCTAGACCTTGCCTGCATCGTTTCATTCTTTTCCCAGTCTCGGATCTAATGTCATTAACTTCACTTTCCATAAACTGATCCATTTGCAGCTTCTCCTGAAATTTGTACCCTACACCATGTACATTATGTATGAACTCTATTTCCGGAACCTTCCTTCTTATTTTTGTACGAATCCTATGGATATGTGCCATGATAGAATTAAAGTCCCCAAAATACTCTTCTTTCCAAACAGCTTCATAGAGCTTTCTGTAAGATATCGCCTTGCCATAATTATCTGCCAGGTAATAGAGAATAAAGAATTCTTTTTTCGTGAAAGCCATCTTTCTACCGTATAAAATGGCTACACGATCATCAAAAGAAAAATAATACCATTTTCCATATATACAATTTTCTTCTTTTTCAAACGTTAGTTTATCACCTGCCAAAGCATAAAATTCATACCACTTTATCATTTCATCGCTGAATTTATTTCCTTTAACTGTGGCATATCTTTTATAAAAGTAGGGGATATGCAACTTGTCTTTTATGATACCTTCTCTAAAATGAACATTCGATAATAGCGAAATTTCTAGCTTAAAGGATAGAAACTATACTACTCTAAGAGAAATTAACATTCTAAAACAAAATCACTTTGTCCCCTTTTTTCATATCAATCATTTTTTAATATATTATTAACCTATTTTTTTCTTAGTGTTTCCTCTCAGTTCTTTCAATTTGCTAAAGCTCTGGTCACTTATAACGTGCTCAATTTTACAAGCATCTATTTCTGCCTGCCTAGGATCAACACCGGCTTCTATAAGTTCTTTTGTAAAAAATTGATGCCTCTCATAAATTTTTTCAGCGACTTTCTTTCCCGTATCCGTTAAAAATAAAAAATGGTCCCCATCCATTGTTATGAATCCGCCTTCTTTTAATGTGTTAACTGCTACACATACACTAGGCTTAGACACTCCCATATGACGTGAAATATCCACAGAGCGTACCATACCTGTTCTTTTTTGAAGAACTAAAATTGCTTCTAAATAATCCTCTCCAGATGCATGAAGTTCCATCTACGCCTCCCAATTAAAGCTAATTTTCAAGCCCATAATATTTCTTTAGTTTCTCTGCTCCCATTTTGTCTAATACATATCCATCCACGGCCTTTCCTTCATCCAAACAGAGAATATAGGTACAACACTTAAATATCAATTCAAGGTCATGAGTAATTAAAAAAACTGATTTTCCTCTGTGTATCAAATTTTGCAGCAATATAGCAACCTCTTCCATATGTTTTAAGTCCAACCCACTTGTAGGCTCATCAAAAATAATATAATCCCGTTCACTGGCAATGGCACTTGCAATCGCTACACGTTGTTTCTGCCCCCCAGATAAAGACAATGGATGTTTTTCCTGATAAGGAAGCAAATCAAGACTGTCTAATATCCTTTTCGCTCTCTCTTTGTTTTCCTGATCCATGCTAATAATAACTTCTTCTAATACACTTTCTGTAAATAACTGGTGATTTACATCCTGCATGACCATATAACTCTTCTTTCTCCGTTGCTTTACGCCCATCCCATCCATTTTCCCGTGACACTTATTTTCAAGGCCACAAAGGCAGTGTGCGAAAGTAGACTTACCGGCTCCATTTCTGCCAATAATAGCAACAATCTCTGTTTTAGGAACCTGAATCTTCTCGATATGTAAAGCTTCTTTTATATTACCTTTATAAGAAAACGAAAAGTCTTCCAATACTATTTTAGACTGAGATACCAATGGCTTTTCCATTATTGATAATTCTGTTAAGCATGTATGTCTCATTCCTAACGACGTAATAATTTCTGCGGGTAAATGAAAAAATTCTGTTCCTTTAAATTCTTTTACAACTACACCGGATTTCATAAAGACAACTCTGTCTACCACATCACGCAAATAATACAGACGATGCTCCGCTATAATTATTGTTTTCCTCTGTTTTTTCCATAATAAAATTAAATCTCTCAGATCGTCTATTGAGAAATAGTCGAGGCTGGAAGATGGTTCATCTAATACCATAACAGTTGGTTCCGACATCGTTACAGAAGCACATGCTATTTTTTGTTTTTCGCCACCTGATAGTTCAAAAATACTGCGATTCATCAAGTTTTCAATTTTAAAATCTTTAATAACCTGTTGCTCTTTTTTTTCAATGTCAGCCACCGGCCATCCCATATTTTCACATGCAAAAGCCAATTCACTGTTTGTATCCACATTAAAAAACTGACTTCGAGGATTCTGAAAAACAGATCCTACTATTCTCGCCGTATCATAAATTGGCTGTTTTGATACTTCCTGCCCTTGAACGGTAATATTTCCTTCTAAATTTCCCAAATAAAAATTAGGTATCAAGCCATTAATCAAGCGAGCAATTGTTGTCTTTCCACATCCTGATTCCCCACAAAGCAAGACAACTTCACCATCCTGAATTTCAAGATTAATGTGGTTTAGGCTGTTATTCTTTTCATCTTCTCCGTAACAAAAAGATACATCATTTAGCTTAATCAAAACATCACCCCTATTTTTGAAAGTAAATAAAGAAAAGCAATTCCAGTGACATAGGCCGCAAACAAAACGTCCCAAATGCAGAAACCTATCTTACAGATATTTGTACGACGAATCGGGCTACCAAGACCTCTGGTCATAGCAGCTGCCGCCAATTCATCTCCTATTTTTACTATGGAAGTCATTAATGGCACCATCCTGTATTCCATCATGGCAACAGGGCCTTTTTTGAAGCTAATATCACGCATTTTCATTGCGTCCTGTATAGAGTGATATTCTTCCCCAATTGTAGGGAAAAAGCGGAACATCACAGCAAATGGAATAACAATCTTCAGACTAACATGCAGTTTCTCCATAGCCGCAATAAATTCACTTACTTTTGTTGTACATATAAGAACATACCCCATCATTAAACACGGAATGATCCAACTAAATAATCCAGACAGTAGCCGAATAACTGTTCCGACCAAGCTGAATGTAGGAATAAACTCAAACAGAACGTTTGAAAAAGTGCAGGCTAAGTATACTATAGTAAACCCAACCGACATTTTCCATTTTCCGTAAATTGCCAGCAATAAAATGGGTACTAATGTCAGCAATGGTTTTAAGTAGAGGATAATCCCCTCATTTCCTCCTGCCACAATCATAATATTAATCAAAAGCAGTAAATAAAGTTTTGTCCGTGGATCAAGACGAAAACATGAAGACTCTCTTCTTTGTGATAAATTTCCCACTTTCATTATACAATTCCCGCTCTTTTAAAATGTTTTTTCAGCACCGCATGACCAAGAAAAGCGCCAATAACAGCCGCTACTGCAATCGCAATTATAACAACTGGTACCATCCAATTACTTAAAAGTACGGCACCTTGTTCAACATATGCGTCACCCTGTGTGGCACGGTAGGGCTCCAAATAAGCTTCTTTTAATATGAACATCGGCATCATTGTTCCAACAACCCATTCACTAAATATTACATAAGAGAGCAGCAGAAATTTCCAACTACGATATTTCCCCGCCCGCATAATTAAATCTGCAATCATGCCAATTACAAAAGCTACTACTAATGACTGAATTCCATATCCCATAGCAGTATTTATAATTCCTTGAATCAATGCAAAGATAGTAATCATTCCAAATTTTTTTACTTTCGTGAAAAATAAGATCATTGGAATTCCTGTAATAAAAGCGCTTAAAACAGGATAGCCTATCATCATAATAGGAACAACAGCTGTCCATGCACAGATAAAAAACAAGATAAAATAAATTGCCGTAAAAATTCCAATCGTTACCAAATCCCTGACACTGATTTTGTTTGTACTTGTCGTTTGCTCACTCATTTTTCTTTCTCCTTTGCATAAATTATTTTCTATTTCAAGCGTTAATTTTCCAATCAATCGCAGCCCTGCGATTTAAAACAAATTCTGAATAAATTCCTTTTTCATGAATCAGCTGTTCATGTGTTCCTTGCTGAACAATTTTCCCTTGATTCAACACTAAGATCTGATCCGCATTACGTACTGTTTTCAAGCGATGTGCGATCATAATAATTGTCTTTCCTCCAGTCAATGCCTCAATTGCCTTCTGTAGTTCTGCTTCATTCTCTGGATCAACATTTGCCGTTGCTTCATCCAAAATAACGATAGGAGCATCCTTGAGCATGGCTCTGGCAATTGAAAGCCGCTGCCGTTCACCACCTGAAATGGTTGCTCCGCCTTCACCAATCACTGTATCGTATCCCTCCGGTAAAGCTGTAATAAAATCATGGCATCTGGCTGCTTTTGCTACTTCAACAACCTCTTCATGTGTAGCTTCTGGTTTACCAAACTTAATATTATTTTCAATACTGTCATTAAACAGATATACATTTTGGAATACCATGCTGAAATTATTCATCAAACTGTCTAAAGCATATTTTTTCACATCAATACCGCCCAGCTTGACCGAACCTTTATCAGCGTCCCAAAAACGAGCCATCAGATTTGTAAGTGTTGTCTTTCCAGAACCAGACGGCCCTACAATAGCTGTAGTTGTCTTCTCTGGAATAGTAAAACTTACATCTTTGATAATCTTCCGTTCTCCGTAGGAAAAATCCACATGGTCAAAAACAATATCTCTGCTTCTTGGTGTTTGCACTGTTCCCCCCGCATCCATCCGAGGAGCTTTATCTATTTCTTCCACACGGTCAATAGAGGCATCAATCATCGGAAGCATAAAGAACATTTCACCTGCAGATTCCAATTCACTGTACACAAGGAATGCAGAGACCACCATCATCAGACAAGTAAATAGCGTCATTCCATTATGCAGATAAAGCCAGATAGATAACATGATTGCCATTACTGCCGTAACACGTAAAACAATCTGCTCTAACACATTATATGGAATCCGTTTTCGTTCCAGTTTGAAGTTCTGCTGTTCAGTTTCCGATATAGTACGATTCAAGGTCTGATTTGCCGCCTGATCGCCATGAAATGCTCGTACAACACTCATCCCCTGTATGTATTCCAAAACAGAATCAACCAATTTTGTCTGTGCAGCAAGCCGTCCCGGTGAAAGTTCCCTGGATTTTTTCAGCAAACAGGAATTTACCCACAAAAACAGAAGCATACCTATCAAAAATACAATGCCAATCCGCCAGTCAAAACAAAGGATTGCCAAAGAAAAGATTGTTGTCCGTATCATACCTACGATAGTTCTGGCAATCACAGCAAAGGACATACTTTCTAAGTCTTCCATTGTCGAAGTAGCTGCTGCAGTAAGGCTTCCAAGACTTTGTGCATTAAAATATCCCATAGGCATATATTTCATCTGCTCTCCAATATGAATACGCTTTTGCGCACACATAGTATAATTTGCATGACCTTCGCTATTATGTGCCAGATACCAGCACATTGAAGCGCCAGCCACACTAACAAGCATCGTTGCCAAAGCTGTCCATGCTGTCATTTTCGTCACATCATTCTCAACTAATGCCCGAAGAACAACCAGCAATGCCACAAATTGAAATGCTTCAAAAATACTTCTCAACAATTCAAATGCCATCCCTTTATACCAGGTTTCTTTTTGGTCTCCCGCAAATCGGAAAAACCTCTTATAAGCATCAAACATTTCTCTCACCTCCAATTTTCTGGTCTGTATCTTTCGACTGTATATGTGCAGCCCACATCTGAGCGTAAAGTAAACAATGCTCTAGCAGCTCTTCATGTGTACCAGTATCCAGAATCTTTCCTTTTTCTACCACAGCAATCTGATCTGCCCCGGTAATAGTAGACAAGCGATGTGCGATGACAATTAATGTTTTACCTTGTGTCAATCTGCTGATAGCCTCCTGCAGTACCGCTTCATTCTCTGGATCAGTATAGGAAGTTGCCTCATCCAGAATTACGATAGGTGCATTTTTCATCATAGCCCTTGCAATTGCAACTCTCTGTCGTTCTCCTCCAGAAAGATGGCCACCTGCACCGCCTACGATAGTGTCATACCCATGATCCAATCCCATAATAAACTCATGGCAACCAGCTGCCTTCGCTATTTCTTCTACTTCTATATCTGTAGCTTCCGGGCGTCCCATTCGAATGTTTTCTCGCACAGAAATATTGAACAAAAAATTATCCTGTGATACATAGCCAATCAGATCCATTACCTGTTCCGGCGGCAATTCTTTTACATCCACACCGCCAATCATAATCTTTCCTCCACTGGTATCCCAATAAGAGGCAATCAATTTTGCAATTGTAGATTTGCCCGAACCAGATGGTCCTACTAATGCTGTTGTCGTTCCTGTTTTTATATTAAGATTTATCCCGTTTAAAACTTGGTCTTCTTTATACGAAAAAGTCACATTCTCCATAGAAATATCCAGTCCTTGGAGCTCTTTCTTTTGTGTTGGGCGTTGCAACTCTGGTTCTGAAAGTACTGAAGAAATCTCCCCAGTTATCGTAGCAATTTTAGAAAAATCATCCGTCAAAAAAATAGCGGCAACCATCGGTCCAACAATACCGAGGGATAGAATAGCTATCGTAATGAAATCAGGTGCAGTCAGAGTCCCATTCATACAAAAGATGCAGCCCACTGGCAGAACTCCAATCAATACTGCTGGCCATATTGTCATCATCAAAGCCGAATATCCCTGCGTTGACTTCATCCAGTCTAACATTAGTTCTGCACTTTGCCTCACTGCCTCCGTAAACTTACCATAGGAGGCGGCACTTTGGTTAAATGCTTTAATTACTTCAATTCCGTTGATGTATTCTACAGTCGTAGCACTCATATGTTTACCTGCCTGTACAACAGCCCCATATTTTTTTGGATATTCTTTCATTTGTGCCATATAGCACAACATACCAACTGGAATTGTAATAAGTGAAACCAGAGCCATTCGCCAATCAAGGATAAATAGATAAACAATGATTGCAATAGGCACCAACAGATTTGATGTCATTTCCGGAATAATGTGGGCTAGTGGGACTTCCATCTGTTCCACCCGCTCAACCATTGTTGTTTTTATGCGTCCTGATGGGGTATCTGTAAGATATCCCATAGATACATGTGTCAATTTATCCGCTACCGCTCGTCGTAACTCAGAAAGCACATGAAATGTAGCTTCGTGGGAAAATCTGGTTGAAAGTCCATGTAAAACAGATTTCATCAGATATGCTACTAATGCTATCCCTCCCCACATCATATAAGTAGAAAAATCTGATTCTCCTCCAATCAATAGATTGACCATCCTTGCCACAGCAAAATATGGAATTAGTCCACTTGTTACACTTAAAATAGCAAGAAGCACAGATATGACGAAACCTGCCTGATGTGGTTTGATAAAGGTCATTAGATTCACTGTGTTTTTTTCCGTTTGCATAATCTCCTCCTTCTTGTTAGATATGTCTAACCTTCTTTTATAAGAAAAAGCCGATAATAAACAAGATCCATTCTTGAAAATTATCGGCTCTGCGTCTTAGCGTCTGGCTCTAACAATATTATTTTTTGTTCTTGTACATCTACAAGATGTTCCCGCCGACATTTTGGACAAAATAACGGGAAGTGTATTAAGACCGTATCCGGATTAATTTTGGTGTGTGTTTTATTACCGCAAGTTGGACAATAAATCCAACCGTTCTTATCAATCTTACCACTCAAATAGCCTTCACTCCCCATTTCCTTCAAAAATTGTTTTCCATCCCGCTGTATAAAAACGACGCATTTTTTGAATATGTTCTAATGCTTGCTCTTTTGGCATACTATGGACTATTACTTCAAACATTCCCGTATAAAATGCGCTAAAAAGAAGATGGTTTAATTCTGGTGTAAGCCTTCCACTTGAAATAGCATCATTACCCGATACTTCAATATATCTGTTTGTACACTCTTCAGCCAACTTAACCACACGATGCATAAACTCCTGATATGCGTTGTTTTCTCCACTTGTAAATAATAGTTTAAATTCATCAAAGTAGTCATACAGATAATCAACAAGTTGATAAAATCGTTCATCAGAATAACTGTACATTTGGCGTGTCTGTTCTTTTCCTGACATAGTATTAAATTGATTCAAAACAGAAAAAAGCAATTCACAGAAACCATCCATAACAGGTTGCACTAGAGATCGATATAGACTTTCTTTATCTGAATATCTAATATATATGGCTCCTTTACTGGAACCAGCTTTTTCTGCAATCATACGTAAGGAGGCATTTTCATATCCATTCGCAAGAAATTCCTCCATTGCACATTCCATCAACTTCTCTGTTACCCCTTCAACTCGCTTTGCCATGCTCCCTCCTCTCTTTTCAAACCATCGGTTTCAAACTGTCGGTTTTAATATATCATACAAATTTTCTTTAGTCAACATCTATTTTTAGACATCTCCAAATAATTATAAAATTTAAATTATATATTTATTTACTTCTCATTTGAATAAATTCTACAATATCTCTTGCAACAAGTTCCCATGCAGGATCTAGCATCATATCATGGCAAAGTTCTTTATAAATAATTACTTTTGCATTAAAGAACATTCCGGCTTCGAAAATAATAGACAAAGGCATACATTGGTCATTTTGTGATCCCAGTATCAATGTCCGATATTTCCATTCATACCTCTTTGGAATATTTCTGCGGACTATCAATGATTCTATTTCTAGCGTTTCTCTTCTAAGCTTACCAATATATTTTTCCATCTCACAGTTCTCCAGCCTATTTGAGAAGTATAATCTTGACTTATCTCTTAGCAAATTATGTAGGTTTATGATAAATGTTCTCCGTATTCTCTTTATAACGGGTCCTGGAGTCATAAATATAACCCCATTTAGTTTTGGCGAAAATTGAGCAATATAGCGTTCTGCAATAGAAGTTCCTAATGAGTGTGAAATTAAATATAATTCACCTTCTCTTTTCTCAATTATATCATTAAGACCTATGATGATTTCACCTACTGTTTTGGTCTCTTTTATATAATCTATAGATATAATTGCATATTTTTTTTTTAGAAAATATGGGATAAAATTCTTTTCCCAGCACCACATCCCATGATATGCTCCATGTATTAAAATAACTGTAATTTTACTGTTTTTGTCATTATAGATTTTGTAAATCATTTTATCTCCTAATAATGTCACGATACTAATATATATTAAGTAGCCGCTTTTAATTGTCTTAAAAGCAACTACCTAATATATTTATTAGCTTCCAACTGTGTATTTACTTAGAATAAATAACAAATAATTTTTGCTCTATATAATACTTATCGGGTAAAACTTCTATATGGTCAATTCTTTCATCTTTAAAAATTTCAATCCATTCCTCCATACTTTTAAATGTTTTCCCTCCAGTAGCAAAATCATCTTCTACGTCTTCCATCATAAATACTTGAGAAACTAACATTTCTAATGATTCTTCTACCTGTTCAATTATAAATATTACTCCATTTGATTGCAGCACTCCTAATAATTTGTCAATTGTATATCTAATATTTTTCGCATTATTCAATACTCCATTAGCTATAACAACATTAACCTTTTCTTCAAAATCCCAAGAATTTATATCCAGTTTGCGAAACAAAATATTATCAATAGAAAAATATCTTCTCTTTGCCTCTTTTAAAAAAACAGACGATATATCAGTAAAATGATAGATTACGTTTTCATGTTTTCTAATCAGAGGTAATAAAACGTCTGTCGATGCTCCTGTTCCAGCACCAATTTCTAGTATTTGAATTTTTTCCAGAGAATTCCCTATTTCTTTTATTTTTCTGTATATTATGGAATTAAAATATTTAAAAATATAAGTATCTTTATATAATGCATTAGCATAATCAAATTTTCCTTCAGGAAATAGTAAATGTGTCGCATTTATTTTTCCTGAAAATAACTCAGAAAGTGACTTTATATTGTTAGCCAAATACTCATTTGCTAATTTATTACATAATCTATCATCCCATAATTTTAGCATTCCATTCCATGTTTCATTTGACAATCCTTCTGTGATTTTTAAATACAGAAAATATTTATTCTCAGCTTCTTCAATAATTCCATATTTTTTTAGTACTGTAATCCAACGTTTTAATATTTTCTCGTTTTGCGGAATGACATTCAATTTCATTCTAATTTCTTCAAATGAATATTTTGAATCTTCATTTTCAAATATTCCATGTTTCTTCATAAAGCGTATCATTGCATATAAAATACTTTCTTTTCGCTTATATACTGCGAATTCTATATAATTAATATTACGTTCAAGAAAATGCTCATCCACTATTATATTTTTTTTGTCATCTTTCTTTCTTCCATCATCTCCAGTTTTTTCTGTTATAAGTTTTGCTAAATCTAATGCATATGTTTCGTTCATACAAGAATAATGATTTCCATCGATTATTTTTTCTTCAACGTTTCCAAGCAAAACATCATCCCATTGTTTCATTAGTTCGTTGAAGCCTTCAAATGCTCCATTTCTTTCTTTTACACTACAATATGTCACATCTCCAAAATAAATATTAGGTACTATTTTAAGTGCATTAAGAGATTTTTCATATACCGGATAGATATTTTTCAATATGGTTTTATTCTTTATATTTTGCTGATATATCTCAAAACGCTGATTTTGCTCCAGATTTAACAGTTCTTCTAGTCTTTTTTTATCTTCCTCCATAATTAATGCAGCTCTTAGTATGCTGTCATTTAGTTTCACCAAATCTTTTTCTTGTACAATATTAAATATAGTTTTTAAAATATCTTTTTGTTTAAATCCTAGTACTGATTCCGGTATTCCTATGCTATCTAAAAATAGCAGTTCAATTACTATCTTCGATTCTAGGCTAACAGGTATAGTTCCCCCTTCAATAATTATAAGGCTATCGACATTTATACCTTGTTCTAATAATAATCTGGCCATTTCTAGAGTAACACTGCCACTAAAACTGTATCCTATTAGTTGGACTTTTTTCCAATTGTGTTCTACGATATAGTTTGTATATTGCTCAGCTAATTCTAAAATCAAATTAGATGTATTAATATGCATATATTTACTATAATTAGCTATACCAAAAGCAATAACTTCTCTCGTATTATACTTAGCCAACTCCTTTCCTAAATAAGAATAATTGTCTATATTTCCGACCGCACCGTGAACAAAAATACGAACGCCTTCAGCATCAATATCGCTATACCTTTTAACATAATATAAATTATTTTCTTCAACTTGATTTTCTGTTTTATTGCCTTCCTCGGACTCTAAATAGTTTAATATAAACTCTGCGCATTGATGAACTGTGGGACCATTAATTGTAGCTCTTAGTAATGTTTCAAATGGTATATTCAAATTCAATTTTTCACGCATTTTGGTCGTTGCCTGTGCCATAAGCAATGAATCTGCTCCATAATCATAAAAATTATGATTAGTACCCAACTGATCTGTTCCTAATATATCCTTCCAAATTATAAGCAATTTTTTTTCTAGTTCACTATCTATATTATTATCATAATTAATGTTTAAACTACTGTTTATAACTTCAGGAAGATATTCGAACACTTTTTTAATATCTATTTTCGCATTTATTGTCAACGGAAAACTATCTAAATAAAGAATTTCTGATGGCTCCATATAATGCGGTATATATTTTTGGATTCTTTCCTTTATTTTTTCTCTATCAATTATTTTTTTATTTGTTTTAAACTGCTTAATAAAAAGTACTGCCCCTAGACTATATAGAGGAGAATCTTCTGATGGAAATGAATTCGTATGTGATGAATCATCACATGTATCCAATACTTCTTTCCAACAATCTGGTTCAACAAAAAATATATCTTTTCTATACTCATCTTCGGGTTTCGTCATCATCAATGCTTGTGATGCTAAAATCCACGGTTCATTTCTAACTGGTTCAGAAAATAACAAATATCCCTGCGGTGCCATTAGCTCTTTAATAATATTAATGCTTTTACGAATATCTTTTACATTTTCAAGGACATACGCCCCAATAATAATATCAAAATAATTTGGCTGAAATCCCTGTTTTGTGTAGTCTTCATCAATATTTAATTGTTGAATAATAACTTTGGGGTTATTTTTAAATTCCTTTCTAGCTTCTGGCAAAAAATACTTTGTAATGTCAGTAAAATAATATTCATAATTTGCATCACCCAAAGTTCTAATTACGGGCTTTGCTGTTGCACCTGTACCTGCACCAATTTCCAATATTCTAATTTTTCGATCTGGATTCATTTTTACATATTCTGAAATGAAGGAGCAATAGTATTGATTAATGACTTTTGCCGTAGCACTAGTCACATATAGTGCACTTGTATATTTGTTTGATCCTTCAGGATACAAAATTCCTACTGGATCAACTTTACCAAGAAGTATTTCGGAAATCTGTTTTCCATTATCCCCGATGTAATTCATCAGTTCAATATCCCCATACTCGTCTCTCCAATTAGCCAATATTTCATTTATAAGTGCGTTATATTCTTCTTCCGAGTAATGCTTTTTTAAAAAATAACAATCATTGTCTTTTTCAAGATATCCTTCGTTTTTTAATACCTTCAACCATCGATCCACGACCCATTTGTACTTACTATTAATTTTCCCATTATTCAGTATTTCTTCATGTGTACAATACCTACTAAAACATCCTAGCTTTTCTAATCCTTTTAAAATAGAAGCGAAAGCAAATTCATCTCTTTCTACAAAGTCTCTTTTGAAATTTGTTTTCTTTAGTTCTTTTTCATAATCTGCATTTACATTCTCTATATTTTTCAATAAATACTCATACTTAGATGCAGCTGCTTGCTTATCTTTTAGATCAGTTATTTCAATTTCTACTGCTGCCTCTATTGGGAGATCTTTTTTACTATCATTTACCCGAACCACAGCACGATTAATTTCGTCTTGTGCCTCTAATACACTTTCTACTTCTCCCAATTCTATACGATATCCATGTATTTTTACTTGTCCATCCATACGACCTAGAAATTCAATTTCACCATCAGTCATATATCTTCCTATATCTCCTGTGGCATACACTCTACAATTGTGTGTTGCACTATAAAAAAACTTCTCAGAAGTAAGCTTTTCATCTTCTAAATACCCTTCACCTAAACTTTCGCCGGCAATCAAAAGTTCCCCTGGGCACCAATCTGGGCAATCCTCACCATCTTCGTCTACAATAAAGAACTTTTGATTTCTAAGAGGTTTGCCATATGGAATACTATTCCACCATTCCTTAGTTTCAGTATACTCATGATAAATAGACCATATTCCTGCTTCTGTAGCTCCGCCTAAGCAAATAATTTGTTCACTTGCATTATAATATAGAATTTGTTCAGGCATTTCCTTCGGAATCCAATCGCCAGATAAAAGACTCAATCTTATAGGCTCTACATAATGTTTATTGTTGTCTTTTAAATATGACAAATACAAACTTCTTAAAGCAGGAACGGAGTTCCAAATAGTAACATTGTACTGATTAATTATCTTAAACCAACATTCTGGGTTCATATAATTTGTGTCATCCACATATGCAATCGAACCACCTACTGATAACATGCCGAATATATCATATACCGACAAATCAAAACTAAGTTTTGATAATGCAAATATACAGTCGTTATGAGTAATTTTATAGGTATCATTTATAGCACTGATTGTATTCCATGCTGCCTTATGAGATACTACCACGCCCTTTGGTGTCCCAGTTGTTCCTGATGTAAATATTATATATGCTGGTTTTTCCGTTTTACGTTTATTATAATCAACTCTTATATTCATAGCTAACATAATAGTATCAACATTAATATACCTTTTTACTGAATTTATTTCCACATCTGTTGTTTTTAAAATCACTTTACTATTACATTGTTCAATAATACTAGCAGTTCTTTTAACAGGTGAGTTTACATCAACGGGAACATAAACACCGCCCACAAATAGAACCGCTAATACTGCCCCTATTTGATATCTGTTTTTAGGAATTGAAATTATAATTTTATCTCCAGCTTCAACCCCTTCCTTTTTCAATCTCTCTGCAATATTATCCGCTAAGATTCTTAGTTCGCCATATGACATTGTGCCAAATGAATCGTATACGGCTGGATAGTCTTGATGTTCTTCTGCTATACGTAAGAAGTCTTCATATAATAGTTTGTTTTTAATTTCCACTGTATTACCATTTACTAGATTTCTTCGGTCTTTTTGTGCAGTCGGTAAATCTATTATTTTTTCTTCCCCCCATAAATTGTCATCTAATGCCAGCTTATTAAGGATATTTTCAAATACAGTAAACATATCTTCTACAATACCTGTCTGAAAAATTCCTTTTCTAACATCCCAATTTATTTGTAATCCAAAATCACCATCCATTGCCTGGCAGTCTATAAATACTTGAGGCGTTTGTGAAATCCCATTTCCTTCATATCTACCTTTTAGTGAATTTTTTATTACTCCTATAGCGCTTGTAAATACAAATGGCATACTGGAATATTCTCTTCCCTTAACCTTTGCTATATCTCGAATAACATCGACTCCTGAATATCCACAATGATCTAGACTTTCAAACAAATCTGCATTTATTTTTTGCATGCGCTCATATAAACTTCCTTTTTTATTCTCCACTTCTAGCAATACAATTTTGGTAAAGTCTCCAATAATTTGATAGACATTTTTACAAGGAGCCTCTCGATTCAGCACTGTCAAGTTAAGGCATATATCTTTATTTGAGCTCCATTTTTTTAGTATTTCACTATATATAGTCAATACTGCAGCTGTTGGTGTGATATTAAACGTTGAGCAAATACGCTTAAAATTCTCCCATAATTGGGGGGCGATATTTAATGAATACCTCTCGAATTCTACAGCCGACATTTGTTTTGAACTATTTGGATTTTGAGGAAGTAAAGGTGCTGAGAAAAATTGCTCTATCTTACTCTTCCAAAACATTTTATCTTCATCATATTTTTTATATTTCTTCCACCGTTCTGTGTATAATACATAGTCTCTAAATGTAATCTCCGTCTGATCAGTTGTTACCTTATCTTCAAAATATAATTTTTCAAACTCTTCTAAAAGCTGCCATATGCTAATCCAATCAGCTATCAAAAAATCCATAGAAAAATGAAGTATTGACTCACCTGAATGTTCTGACACAGCTATTTCAAACATTGGCCATTTTTCAAGTTGAAAAACTCTTTTTCCCATATCCTCTCTCATTTTTTTATAGTATTCCAGATTATTCTCTGTAATTTTCATTTTCTGTATTGAAAAATGAGGGGTTGTCTCCATTACTTTTTGATAACCTGCTTTATAAATAACCGTTCGTAAAGCCTCATGTTTCCTTATCAATAAATTCCATACCTGTTCTACCTTATCCGGATCCAATTTTTCATATACAAACTCTTGATAAATATGACACGCTGTATTTCCATAATCAAAATAGTCTTCTCTTCCTAAAAGATATGCAGATTGCACCTCTGTCAATGGGAAAGCTTCATATTGGTTTTTGCAATCATGAATAATAGAAAGTTCTTTTTCTGCATTTTCTAGATATTCTATAATTTCTGTTTTATATTTTTTTAATTGCTCTATTATATTTTGCGATAATATATTTTTACTTGCTTTATACTTCAATTTCCCGTTTTCAACCCAAAGTATAATTCCCACTTCATTGCATTTTCTTATTACTTCTTTATAGTCTTTCATATGTATATCCTTTCTGTTATTATTCTTTGTTAAAAATTTCGTCATTTTTTCTAATTGTATCAATTGAGATATATGTATAATTTTCCTCTTCTACAAGATTTGCATAGCCGGAAATACGGTATAAATCCTCCCAGAGTTTAGCTACTAAAAAGTCTTTTTGAGCTCTCTTATAATCCAGTTTCTTATTCTCGATTTGTTTTTTCATTTCTAACAATTCAAGTCCTATGGCATCTATCCATTCTTTCTCAAAAATCTGATTAATTTGTTTTTCTTCATAATCTTCTAGTAGCGCATAAGAAATTTCATTTAATCTACAATCAGACATTTCTTCATTTCCGTAGTTTTCTATATAAATTCTTGGCCGCCATGTTACTGGCCCAAATGTATCTTCTAAACTTAATATGCCACTTCCAAAAAATAAAGAAAATTTATGAAGAATATACATAAAATCATCAGGTTTTTGCGGATTAATTTGATTATTGAATTCTATCGTCATTGAAACGTTTCCTGCCAATCCTGTAATAATATCAAAGGGACCATTTTCCTTTTTTACCGATATTTTTTTCCATTCTTTAAAAGAGGGGACAGCTTCTATCAATATTGCCAACGCAGGGTATGCAACTTGTGTACAGAACATCAAACTCATATATTTCAGACTATCCAACGAACATATCTTTTGAGCCATCTTGACGAAGCGTTTAACCGATGGAAGTTTTATATATAAATCTCCTATATTATAAATAGCATGATATTTTTTAGCTACTTTATAACATTCTTTGATATTCTTCTGATACACTGGCTGTTCTTGTATAACATGTATTCCTCTCTCCATTAGTTTTATCGCTAATGCGCAACCATCTCCCCCAACACCTTCCGAACGAATTACTACACAAGCAAGCAAAACATCTTTAGGAATTTCGTTGATTGACGTATACAGAATAATATTATTTCGATTAGCTAATTCAATAGAGCGTTTACTGCCTCGTGCATATAACCCGACAAGTTCAAATAATTCGCTATATTTTCGCAATGCTTCTATATAATATTGCCCAAATGTAGAACCACATACGATAGTTTTTATTTTTTGAATCATATTTCACCCTCCTCCATACTTTTTAAATCTTTAATAGAGTTTTCATAAAACTGCATATATATGTTGGAAGATTGATTAATTCGCTCGATCAACGATTTATCTATCACTTGATACTCCCACATAGACAATATATTTTTACTTGGTCTCCTGTTTGTACTAGTCAAAAGATCTGCCATTATCGCAAGTATTTCTCCTGTTAGCGAAGAGGCATCTTTAGCTTTTAATATTACAGTATAGTTTTTCTTGACTCTATCAACTTCTCCTTCGGCTGTTACAATAAATCCGCAAACACTATTTCT
>ERZ1643246.2392-NODE-2392-length-17965-cov-5.711669_pt1 | contig 17965 bp, 22 predicted proteins | sample MGYA00579265_ERZ1643246 | MGnify/ENA primary metagenome ERZ1643246 (study PRJEB29033, sample SAMEA4952261) | chicken gut metagenome | biome: Broiler Chicken; feature: Gastrointestinal Tract; material: Caecum | place: Ireland | collected 2018 | study: Broiler...
TTCGCCCCCTCCGCCGTCAACACGCCTGCATGCTCCCCGGCCACTTTGACTCCCGGGAGAATCTCCGCGAGTTTCCAGGGGAATCCCTTATCCGCAACCATCGCATCAAACGTCTCGATCATCTTCGTGTCAAATTGCTTCGTATTGCTGTCGATGGGGAACATACCGGATGCCTCGCCCACTCCCAGCACTTTCTCGCCGGTCAGCTGCCAGTGTATGTATCCTGCCAGAGTGGTAAAAAACGCCACATCCTTCACATGCTCCTCGCCCTTTAAAATTGCCTGATACAGATGAGCGATGCTCCATCTCTGGGGAATGTGAAACCCGAAGGCTTCGGTCAGCTTCAGGGAAGCCTCCTCGGTCATGGTATTTCTCCAGGTACGGAAGGGAACCAACAGTTCATCCTTGTCGTTGAATGCCATGTATCCATGCATCATGGCGGAAAATCCCATGGCTCCCAGTGTGGTCAGATCCGTGCCATACTGTCTGTTCACGTTCGCGGCCAGCTGCGCGTAAGCGTCCTGCAAACCGCCCCAGATGGCCTTAAGACTGTAAGTCCAGATACCGTCCACCAGCTGGTTCTCCCAGGAGTGATCCCCCTGGGCAATAATCTCATTCCTGTCGTTTACCAGCACTGCCTTGATGCGGGTGGAGCCCAGCTCAATCCCAAGGGCGGTGCGGCCGTCCATAATATCTTCTCTGTAACCCATACTTACTCTCCGAATACTGCCTTGTAGTCTTTCTGGAATCTCTCGATTCCCTGATCTGTCAACGGATGTTTCGTCATCTGCTCAATCACGCTGTAGGGGACCGTCGCGATATCCGCGCCCGCCAGCGCACACTCGGTCACATGCACAGGATTGCGGATGCTGGCCGCGATAATCTCGGTGTCATACCCATAATTGTCAAAAATCGTCACAATCTCCTCGATCAGATCCACACCGCTCTGGTTGATGTCGTCCAGTCTGCCCAAAAACGGAGACACATAGGTCGCGCCCGCCTCAGCTGCCAGAAGCGCCTGGTTCGCGGTAAAGATCAGCGTCACGTTGGTCTTGATACCCTCGGCGGAAAGCACCTTTACGGCCTTCAGTCCCTCGACAGTCATCGGAATCTTCACTACCATGTTGGGATGGATCGCCGCGATCTCACGTCCCTCTTTGATCATGCCCTCCGCATCCACTGTGGTGGCCTTTACCTCGCCGCTGATAGGTCCGTCCACAATCGTGGTAATCTCGCGGATCACTTCATTGAAATCTCTTCCCTCTTTCGCGATCAGGGACGGGTTGGTGGTAACCCCGCTGATAACCCCCATGTCGTTTGCCTTGCGGATGTCCTCAACCTTGGCTGTGTCGATAAATAATTTCATACCTGCTTCTCCTTTTTTCTCTGAAAAAATTTGCATCCCGGCGGCCCCTTTTCGGAAAACCGCCGGGATCTGCGCCTATACTAGAATTATAAACGTTTTTCCAGCCCTTGTCTTACCTTTTTTTGATATAATCAGGTTATTTTTTTGTCAAATTCCGGTTTTTCTTTACAGTTTCTTGATTCTCTCCAGCGCGCGGACAGAATTCTCGTAACTTCCGAAGGCCGTCAGACGGAAATACCCCTCTCCGCTGGGTCCGAAACCGCTTCCCGGTGTTCCCACCACGTTGGCCTCTTTGAGCAGATAGTCGAAGAAATCCCAGGAAGTCATGCCCTGGGGCGTCTTCAGCCAGATGTAGGGCGCGTTCACACCGCCATAAACCTCATAGCCGGCTTCTTTCAGTCCCTCGTAGATGACCTTGGCGTTTCTCATATAGTAGGCCACCTGCTCCTTGATCTGCGCCTGGCCGGCGTCGGTGTACACCGCCTCTCCGGCCCTCTGGATGATGTAGGGAGCGCCGTTGAATTTGGTGCCGTGGCGTCTCGCCCACATGGCGTTCAGGGAAACATCGCCACATTTGAGTTCCTTCGGAACCACGGTAAATCCCAGACGCACACCGGTAAATCCCGCGTTCTTGGAAAAGCTGCGGATCTCGATGGCGCAGGTCTTCGCGCCCTGGCACTCGTAGATGGAATGGGGCACATTGTCCTCGGAAATGTAGGCCTCATAGGCAGCGTCGTAGATAATCACAGCGCCGATGCGGTTCGCGTAGTCCACCCACTCCTGCAGCTGATCCTTTGTCAGGGTCGTTCCCGTTGGGTTGTTGGGCAGGCACAGGTAAATGATATCCGGATTCTCCTTGGGGAATTCCGGCACAAAATGATTTTCCGCGGTACAGGGCATGTAGATCACATCACTCCACATCTCCGTGTCGGGATTGTAGGTACCGGTTCTGCCGGCCATCACATTGGAGTCCACATATACCGGATATACCGGATCGCATACGGCGATGCGGTTATCCTCGGCAAAAATCTCCTGAATATTGCCGGAGTCACTCTTTGCCCCGTCGGAGACGAAGATTTCGTCCATGGAGATATCGCATCCTTTGGGCTTGTAGTCCTTCTCCACAATGGCACTGCGCAGGAAATCATAACCCAGATCCGGAGCATAGCCGTGGAAAGTGGCCGCATTTCCCATCTCATCCACCGCCTTGTGCATGGCCTCAATGATGGCCGGAGCGATGGGCTGGGTCACATCGCCGATACCCAGACGGATAATGTCCGCGTCAGGATGGGCCTCCGTGAAAGCGCTGACCTTCTTCGCAATGTTGCTGAAAAGATAACTGCCCGGCAGTTTCTGATAATTGGTGTTGATTTTGTACATTTCTCTGTTCTCCTTATCTGTTCATAGATTTGGTTTTATTATATAATGAACGGTTCCTCAGCTCTGCCGATCCCAGGGAAGTTCAATTTCTCCCTCGAACACGGTAACGGCCGGTCCCTTCATCCATATCAGATTTTTCTCCTGATCCCAGGTAATCATAAGATGTCCTCCGAGAAGCTCCACATCCACTGACGGCTTCGTCAGATGGTTGCTCACAGCTGCCGCCGCGACAGCGCAGGCTCCCGTTCCGCAGGCCAGCGTTTCTCCGCTTCCCCGCTCCCATACCCGCATGCGGACATGGCTGTCATCCAACACGTTGACAAACTCCGTGTTGATCCGCTTGGGAAAGCGCTCGTGACGTTCAAAGGAAGGTCCGATCTTTTCCAGATCAAGCGAACGCACATCCTCCTCACAGAAAATCACACAGTGAGGATTGCCCATGGAAACACAGGTCATCTCATAGGTCTTCCCATCCACCGTGATCGGTTCAGCGATGGCGGTCTCTTTGTCACAGACAACCGGGATCCTGTCACAGGAAAACTCCGGCGCACCCATATCCACCAGCGCCTCGGTCACTTTTCCATCCGTTACCGTCAGCTCCAGGTTCTTGATCCCTGCCAGCGTATCCACGGTAATGTGCGTCTGATCGGTCAGACCGTGATCGTAGACATACTTGCCTACACAGCGGATACCGTTGCCGCACATCTCTCCCAGAGAGCCGTCCGCGTTGAACATGATCATCTCAAAATCCGCCCGCTGGGAAGGCGCGATCAGGATCAGTCCGTCGGAGCCGATACCGAAATGCCGGTCACTCACAAAGACCGCGGTCTGCTCCGCCTTCGGTATCATCTCTTTTGTACAGTCTACATAGACATAATCGTTTCCACATCCGTGCATCTTGGTAAATTTCATAGGCGTTACCTCCTGTCACACATTCTGTCGTGCGCCCCGCTACACGTCATGAATATAGCTGAGCACCGTCTCGTAATTCAACGGTCCGCCGAAGAGATCCAGCGCGCTGCCGATGGTCACGTTCAGTTTTCCATCGCTCAGTTCCCGGATATCCGCGATATCATCGTACTCCGAAATGCCTCCCGCGTAGGTTACCGGAATCTTTCCCCATTTTCCCAGGAGTTTTACCAGCTCCCGCTCGATGCCAGAGGTCTTCCCCTCCACATCCGCGGCGTGAACCAGGAACTCGTCACAGTACTGCGCCAGCTCATCCAGAAGTTCTGGCCGCACCCGTTCTCTGGTAAATTTCTGCCAGCGGTCCGTCACCACATAGTAATCCTCGTCCTCATCCATCCTGCGGCAGCTGAGATCCAGTACCACATGTTCTTTTCCCACAGCATCCACCAGCTTCTCCAGGTGGTCGTAATCGATCTTCCCGTCAGAAAAGACATAGGATGTCACAATCACATGGCTGGCTCCCGCCGCGAGAAACTCCCTGGCATTCTCCGCCGTGATGCCTCCCCCGATCTGCAGCCCGCCGGGATAGGCGGCCAGCGCCAGCAGCGCCTGCTGTTTCGTCTTCTCGTAGTAGGGGCTGTCCGGCCGGTTCAGCATGATCACATGACCGCCTTTCAAGCCGTCCTTGGCGTAGAACTTCGCGAAAAAATCCGCGTTACGCTTTGACACAAAGTTTTCCTGGGCCACATCGCCCTCATCCTGCAGGCTGCTGCCCACAATCTGTTTTACCAGACCATTATGTATATCAATACACGGTCGAAATTCCATCGATATTCCTTTCCTCGTCTGTCTCTTTTTTTAATAAAGTAAATAGATCTCTGTTTCTTCTCAAACGGCATTTCCGCCTGTCTATCTCTTCTTTTTCTTCTCCGGGACTTCGAGAATCTTTAATATGAAGTCCAGGTTTACCGCCGCCTCCTGACCGTCTTTTCCCCGTACCAGAACAGCGCCTGCCGTCACCTCCAGAAGTTCGCCGGTTATCGCGTTACTGTCGAAAGTCTGCAGCGTACAGTTTTTCCCGATAAACCTTCTGGCCATCTCTTCCATATCAATCCGTTCCTCCCTCTTTGACTGCCTCTTCCTCCGCATCATTCGCACTGCGATCACGTTTCTGTGTCTTCTTCTCAGCCAGAGAAACAGCGTCACAAACAGCAGAAACAAGACAATCGCTGTAGATGTATCCATCCGTCTCTCCCTTCCCTCCAGGATCCGGGCACCGGGAGATCCCGATGTCTCATACATTCTAACATATTCCCCCGGACTTGTGTAGCCTGATCTTTCCCCTTCCTCGATTGACACACCATCCTTTCTCTGTTAGAATAAGGTACTAACATTTTCACAATAAACGGAGAAAGAGAGGAAAATACAATGGCTACAATTATCGGCGAAGGCATTACATTTGATGATGTGTTACTGGCGCCTCAGTATTCTGAAGTGACACCGAACATGATTGATCTTACCACCTATCTTACCAAGAAGATCAAGCTGAACATTCCTATGATGAGTGCGGCGATGGATACGGTAACGGAGCACCGCATGGCGATCGCCATGGCGCGTCAGGGAGGTATCGGAATCATTCACAAAAACATGTCCATCGAGGAGCAGGCCGACGAGGTAGACAAGGTAAAGCGTTCTGAGAACGGTGTCATTACCGACCCCTTCTATCTCTCTCCTGAGCATACGCTGGAGGACGCCAACAATCTGATGGCAAAATTCCGCATTTCCGGTGTTCCCATCACAGAAAACGGCAAACTGGTGGGTATCATTACCAACCGGGATCTGAAATTCGAGACGGATTTCTCCAAGAAAATCAAGGAATCCATGACCTCCGAGAACCTGATTACCGCAAAGGTTGGCATTACCCTGGAGGAGGCAAAGGCTATTCTCGCGAAAGCCAGAAAAGAGAAACTCCCCATCGTGGATGACGACAACAACCTCAAGGGACTGATTACTATCAAGGATATTGAGAAGCAGATCAAATATCCCCTCTCCGCAAAGGACGACCAGGGACGTCTGCTCTGCGGCGCCGGCGTCGGCATTACCGCCAATATGATGGAGCGCGTGGAGGCCCTGGTCAACGCCCATGTGGATGTTATCGTCATGGATTCGGCACACGGCCATTCCAAAAACATTCTGGACGCGGTTCGGAAAGTGAAAGCCGCCTACCCGGATCTTCAGGTTATCGCGGGCAACATCGCTACCGGAGAAGCCGCAAAGGCCCTGATCGATGCCGGGGCGGACGCCATCAAGGTCGGCATCGGACCGGGCTCCATCTGTACCACCCGTGTAGTTGCCGGTATCGGTGTTCCCCAGATTTCCGCGATCATGGACTGCTATGCTGTCGCCAAGGAGTACGGCATTCCGGTAATCGCCGACGGCGGTATCAAGTATTCCGGCGATATGACCAAGGCTCTGGCAGCCGGCGGCAATGTCTGCATGATGGGAAGCCTCTTCGCCGGATGCGAGGAAGCACCCGGAAGCATCGAGCTGTATCAGGGAAGAAAATACAAGGTTTATCGCGGCATGGGCTCCATCGCAGCCATGGAAAACGGCAGCAAGGACCGCTACTTCCAGGAGGGTGCCCGGAAACTGGTTCCCGAGGGTGTCGAGGGACGTGTGGCCTACAAGGGTTCCCTGGAAGATGTAGTATTCCAGATGGTAGGCGGTATCCGCTCCGGTATGGGCTACTGCGGATGTCCGACAATCCCGGAACTGCAGGAGAGAGGCAAATTCGTAAAGATTTCCTCCGCCGCCCTTCGCGAGAGTCATCCCCACGATATTCACATCACGAAGGAAGCTCCCAACTACAGCGTGGACGAGTAATGGCAGCGGGCGAAGACGTCCGCCTTTCGGCAAAAACAAGACACAAAAAAGATCCCGGTCTCCGGGATCTTTTTTATGTTCCTCTTTTCTTTATCGTCGATGTACAAAGGGACAATATGGTCACGCCCTGTATTCTCTCGGGTTGATATCTCAGCTCAGGAAACCTTCGATGATCTTCTTCTCCGCTTCCTCCTCCGTCAGTCCGAGGGTACGCAGCTTCAATATCTGCTCTCCGGCAATCTTTCCGATAGCAGCCTCGTGAATCAGAGCCGCATCGGCATTGTGAGCCCAGAGCTTTGGAGCAGCGTCTACCACCGCTGTGCCGTCGATAATCGCGTCGCACTCGGAATGGCCGCTGCAGGGAGCGTTGCCCACAATGGTGGACACATAGGACTGGCGGGACGCGTCCCTGGCCACGGAACGGGAGACGATATCCGCCGAGGAATCCTCCCCGTTCAGTTCCACTTCAAACTCCGTGTCCGCTGTCTGTTCCTTCTCCGTGAGAATTCTCTCCCGGATCAGAAGCTTTCCGCCGGCTGCCACCGTGGCCTTGGTCTTTCTCGTGGTGCGGTCGACCCCGCCGATCTGAGCGGTATCCATCTCCAGCACCGCGTTTTCCTCCAGGAACACCTCCGTTACCGGATCGATCGTGCGGATACCAAAGCCCTTGCCGGTTCCGATATGTTTCTCCACATACTTCACATGGGAGTTTGGCGCCAGAAAGAAACGGTGAATACCGTTATGTCTGGCAGGCTCGCCCGTCTCTGTGTGCACGCCGCAGCCGGCCACGATGATCACATCGGCACCCTCTCCCACATAGAAGTCATTATACACCAGATCGTCCACATCTCCATGGGTCACACAGGCAGGGATCGAAACCGTCTCTCCCTTTGTCCCGGGAAGGATATGGATGTCCAGGCCCGGCTGATCGGTTTTACTGTCAATCTTTATGTTCTCGCTGGACTGCCGCCCTACGCTGCAGCCGTTTTCTCTGATATTGTAAGCGCCCTTGAAGGAACCGTTCCAGTTGGAAATCTCCTTCAGCATCGTCTCTGTAATATTATTCACCGCACATCTCCTCCTCTCTGCAGCAGGCCGCCTGTACGCTTCCTCCTGCCAGTACCCGGTTCATCAGCTCTTCTCTGGGGCCATGCTCCTGAATTTTGCCATCCGCCAGAACCACAATCTCATCCGCGATCCGCAGAATCCGTTCCTGGTGGGAAATGATCAGCATGGTTCCCTTATGTTCCTCATGCATCCTGCGGAACACCTTGATCAGGCTCTTGAAGCTCCAGAGGTCAATGCCCGCCTCCGGCTCGTCAAACACTGACAGCTTCGTTCCTCGAGCCAGCACGGTGGCAATCTCGATACGCTTCATCTCTCCGCCGGACAGTGTCGCGTTGACTTCACGGTCCAGATAGTCTTTTGCGCAGAGTCCCACACTGCCAAGAATATCACACATCTGATTCTCCGACAGCTTGTCCCCGGCCGCCGTCTCCACCAGCTGCCGCACGGTAATACCCTTGAAGCGCACCGGCTGCTGAAAAGCAAAGCTGATGCCCTCCTTCGCCCGCTCTGTGACATCCAGATTCGTGATGTCCTTCCCGTCCAGAATAATTTTCCCGGCGGCAGGCTGCTCGATTCCGGCGATTACCCGGGCCAGCGTCGTCTTGCCTCCGCCATTCGGACCGGTAATAACCACCATCTTGCCATCGTCCACCGTAAGATCCACGCCTTTTAAGATATCCTTTCCATCCGGCGAATTCCATGCTATATTTTCCAATCGCAACATTTTTTCATGCCTCCTTTACTCACTTTTCCTTTGTGTCCTCTCCGCTGTCCCGGAACTTTCCGGCAATAATGTCAAACACACACCAGATCGCGCCGGCCGCCGTCGAGGCAAAAAATATTTTATAACGGAAATGATCAGATCCGACCGGGTAAGGGCCCCGGCGGCAAATCCGACCAGCAGATGCCGCATCGGCCGAAACAGCAGCAGATATCCGCCCACATAAATAGCCAGCGCTGTCCCGAGAATGCCAAATGTCACTGCCAATATTTTTCTGATCCCCTTTTTCATCCTGCGCCTCCCGCCTAAAAAATAGTGCTGTCCACTATAAAATAAAAAAACCGAGCAATCCGCACAGAACTCCCATCGCCGCGCCGGCCGCCACGTCCCTCACATAGTGAACGCCTCCCAGCACCCGCAGCGCCGCCAGCAGCGCTGTCAGAACAAAAAACAATACCGCCAGAGGCAGACTGACACGCAGAAATGTCATCGCGATCATCGCGATGGAAAACACATGCCTGCTGGGAAAACTTTTCCCCTTTGTCTCTTTCACAAGAAGCGGCTGTATCGCAAGTTCCTCATAAGGGCGTCTGGCGGGACAAATGCTTCGGAAAACGCTGACCGCCACAAAGGAGACGCCGGGAACCAGAATGCTCTCATACAGCGTCTGCCATCGCCCCTCCAGCAAAAGCCATAACAGAAGGAGCGCGTAGCTGCCAAACGTAAGGGCGGTAATCGCCTTTACTGTCCAGCGCAGACCGGTCACTCCATATCTGCTCTCTCTGATTTTCTTTGTCCATCTGTCGTATTGCTGTGCCGTCATAGTATCCGCGTCATTTCCCATTCTGCTCCATATACGCATCCACATCTGCCAGGAAACGTTCCCAGGCCTCCGGATGCTCCACGTAATACTTCGGACAATCCTTTCCGGTTACATCGTAGTGCCGGATCACGTCCTCCGTGGTCAGTCCGTATTCCCCGCACAGCCATGCTGTCAGCTGCACCAGCGAATCGTAAGTACTCTGGTTAAAGGCCCCCGTGCTGTCCGGATGACAGCACTCAATCGCTATGGTATCCGTATTCCTGTCATTGGAAGCATATGCGATTTCCGTCGTGGGAATGCACTGGATGATCTCTCCGTTCAGTCCGATGACAAAATGGCTGCTGACCTTCGTCTCATGGCTGTCCTTCAGGCCTTCGAAATAATTGCGGTTGGCCTGAGCTCCGGTACCGGGGTTTGCGGTGTAATGCACCACAATGCCATTTATCTTTCCGAGCGCGATGCCGGGTCTGGAATACTCGTTGACCGTCAAAAGCTGCTCGTCGATCTGAGGGGCGTCTACCGCTCCTGTCTTTCCAAACAGACGCTTGACCCCGTTGACCGTCATGCTCAAAAGTGTGACAGCCCCCACAAAAGCAAGAAACAGGATTACACCCTGCAGAATCATCTTTCTCTTCTGTTTTTTTGTCAGTTTTCTCCTTCTTTTGTAAGCCATAGGTCTATTATAAACTTTTTCTGCGGATTCACAAGCCTGAGTCTTTTCGGACTTTATAAAGTATACCTTCCCGGACCGGCCGCGTCAATATCACATCTCTTTATTGAGAAAAAATGAGGAAAAAGGCGGATGCCGCAAAAGCATCCGCCCTTCATCCGCGCCTTCCGCAATTACCGTGACGTATCCGTGTTTCCGTTTCCGGTTGTTCCGTTGGTCACGTCGTTGACCTCGTTATTTCTGTTGTTGTTGGTATCGTTGCCGTCCATGGCATCCGTGGCATCGTCCACCAGGTTCTCTGTTCCATCCACCACATCATCGGTGACATCCTTGGTGGCGTCTCCCACATCGTCTACCGCGTCATCCACGATGTTTCCGTCATCGTTTCCATTGTTGTCATCCTTGTCCACGGCATTGTTGGTATCATTGGTCTGATTGTCATTGTCGCTGCTTCCGCATCCCACCGCAAAGGCGAGAGTGAACACCAGAAGACAGCCTGTCAGAAATAATTTCCACTTTTTCATCATCTTCTACTCTCCTTTTCTTTGTTCGGTCTTAGTATGACCACTTGCCGGCCGCTTATGCAAAAAACAGTAAATCCGCGCGCCCGGAAATCAGCGTTTCATTTTCGGCGGGAAAATCAGTGACGCCAGATATCCGAAAATCAGCGCCGCTGAGATTCCCACCGCGGAAGCCTTGAAACCTCCCATGAAAATTCCGATAAAACCGTTTTCATCCACAGCCTCCTTTACGCCCTTCCAGAGCAGATTTCCAAACCCCGCCAGGGGCACTGTCGCTCCGGCGCCGGCAAAATCGGCAAAGGGCTGATAAATCCCGATGGCTCCCAGCACCACTCCCGTACACACGAGAAGCACCATCACTCTTCCCGGCATCATTTTTGTCTTCTCCAGCAGGATCTGCGCCGCGGCACAGATCAGTCCGCCGACGACAAAGGCTTTCACATAATCCATTGCTCTTCGCTCCTTTACAAATTCCCTGTCTCCGCCGAAAAAATCCTCCTTACCGGATTTCTTTTTTCAGCCGAATGTCCGGTCAGTCCGCATGCTCCAGCAATACGCCGTGGGCGATACCCGGAACATTCTCGCCCTCGTGAAAACTGGTTGCTGAGAGCAGAGCCCCGGTCGGCACAAACAGCGCCCGTCTCCACTCCCCGGATATCAGTTTCGGTAAAAAGTAAGCCGACAGCACCGTGGCGGAACATCCACATCCCGAACCGCCGGCACAGGTATTCTGGGTCTCGCTGTCAAAAATTTCCATTCCGCAGTCCCTGTGCACTTTGGCCAGATCATATCCCCGCTCCCGTAAAAGATCCAGCAGGATTTCCCGCCCCACAGATCCCAGATCTCCGGTTATGATCGCGTCATACTCCGCGGGATCTGCCGAAAAATCTTTCAGATGCGCCTCGATCAGGTCGGCGGCAGCCGGCGCCATGGCCGCCCCCATATTCATGGAATCCTTGATGCCGTAATCCACAATCCGCCCGGTGGTAATACCGGCAATCCGCACCGGGCTTTTTTTCTTTCCCAGGATGTAGGCTCCTCCACCGGTCACCGTCCAGGTTGCGGAGAGCGGCCGCTGGTTGGCATATTCCAGAGGATAGCGGAACTGCTTTTCCGCGCTGGCAAAATGGCTGGAGGTTACCGCTCCCACCAGCTCTGCGAAGCCGCCAGCCACACACATGGATGCCAGCGAGAGAGATTCCCCCGCCGTGGAACAGGCTCCGTAGAGGCCGAACAGAGGAACCTGGAAATCCAGCAGGCCGAAGGATGTGGCCATATTCTGTCCCAGCAGATCTCCCGCGAACAGATAGCGCAGATCCTCCTTTTTCACTCCGGCCTTTCCGAGCGCCAAAGTCAGCGCTTCCTTCTGGAGCTGGCTCTCCGCCTTCTCCCAGTTCTCCTGACCGAATTTGTCGTCCTCGCAGATCATATCAAAGCAATTTCCCAGCGGGCCTTCCCCCTCCTTTTTTCCCACCACAGAGGCGCTCGCCAAAATATAACAAGCCTCCGCATAACGGAGGCTCTGTGTACCTAACATCTGCTCCATCGCTTTCTCCTTTATCTTCTTTGGAAAAAGTATGTGCCGATTGTCCTTTCTCTATTCACTTTAACCAGACACCAATGTCCGGATCTTCCCATTACCCTTCTTTTTGCTCATCCTGCGGTTCTTTTCCTGTCAGGCCCCAGAGGAACAGCGCTCTCGTATCCTCATTCTGCAGTTCATCCGGCCGAAAGCGCTCCAGCAGCCGAACCAGATACTCCTGCCGATCATCCACGGGGACAAAATGCTCCATCGTTTCCATTACCGCCGTCTTCAGCTCATCCGGCGGCGTGTCCTCCCCCGCATTCACTTCCGTCAGCGCCGCCAGTTTTCCCGCGGCATAATAAAATTCATAATTTCCCACAAGAACCGACGCCTTCATATCCAGTTTCCGTTCCACACTCTCCACCGGAAGCATTCTGACCATATCCGTCTCCTCCTATTCTCTCCCCATATCTCCAATATGAGCGTCGGCGTACAAGAGACAAAATCCGTCATCTCTCGACCGTATTGTCCCTTTGTACACCGACGCTGCCAAATGAAAAGGAAAAAAGGCAGCCTCACGACTGCCCAAAAAAGAAAAAAAGATTACTCAACATTTGACTGTTTATCTGTATTGTAATATGATATGGTCATGAAGTAAAGTTCAACTATTTCATGTAAGTAATGAATTTTTTTCATTTTCTTGCAAAATCCGAGAAAAGAGGTGTTTTCATGACCCTTTTATCCTATGAAATTTTTCAGACAGTCATAGAGCAGGGCTCTTTTGCCAGGGCAGCCGGCGTCCTGCATCTGACGCCCTCGGCCATCAGCCACTCCATATCCGCCATGGAGGAGGAAGTGGGCTGCGCTCTGTTTGTCCGGGGAAAAAACGGGGTTAAGCTGACCGGAGCCGGTCAACAGCTCTATCCCTACATTCAGAAAATTATCGCCGGAAATAACAACCTCCGCCAGGCCATCGAGAATCTCAACGGCCTCTCCTCCGGCGCGGTAAAACTGGGCTGTATCAACACCGTCTGTCTGACCTGGATTCCCCGGATTCTTCCGGTCTTTCACGAAGACTATCCGCAGATTGATATCAACATTTACCAGGGCTCCTACTCGGATAATATCGACTGGATCCGAAACGGCAGCATTGACTTTGGAATCATCTCCCAGGCCGCGGCGGAAGGGCTTCCCTTTCTCCCCCTCTACGAGGACGATCTGATGTGCGTGGTCCCGAAGGGCTACATGCCGTCCTACACCCAGTGCATGACCCCCGATGACCTGAAATATCAACCCTTTGTCATTCAGCAGGAAAGCTGCGACAAAGACATTACCGCCTTTTTGAACAACTATCATCTGTCCGTTCGGGCCAACTGCCATGTGCTGGATGATCAGTCCACCATGGCCATGGTGGAGTGCGGTGCCGGCATCTGCATTATGCCGGAACTCTTTACCAGAACCGTATCCTGCAACGTGGATATCTACCCCATTCAACCCCGCCAGTACCGGGTGCTGGGCATCTGCTGCGCCAATATGGATCTGCTCTCCCCGGCCGCGAGGGAAATGGTAAAATATGTAAAAGACTACGTCGGATCCGGTGCCTGCCGACACCAGGAAAAATGAGAAAGCAACGAGGAGATACCTATGATAAAAGCAGTTCTTTTTGACATGGACGGTGTCATTACCGACACGGAAAAATATTATTACGAGTGCTGGCCCAAGTCCTTCCACGCTTTCGGCTACACGGATTTTACCCCCGAGGACGCCCTCTTCAAGCGCAGCCTCAATCACGCGGACACCGCCGTCTGGTGCCGCAGCCGTTTTGGCGAGGATATCCCTGTCGATGAGATCCGGGCCTACAACAATCGACTGGTGGACGCGCTGATCAAAGAGCGGGGCATCCAGGTCAAACCCGGCATCCGGGAGCTTCTGGCCTTTCTGGAGGAAAATAACATCAAATCCGCGGTCGTTACCGCGACCCGCTACGACAGAGCGATGGACCGCCTGGGTCAGGTGGGGCTGGATCAGGCCTTCGGCCGCGTCATCAGCGCCCATATGGTAGAGCGCGGCAAACCCCATCCGGACGTTTATCTCTATGCCTGCGAACAGATCAAAGAGTGCCCCGGAGACTGCGTTGCCATCGAAGATTCCCCAAACGGCATACGCGCGGCCTCCTCTGCCGGATGCCGGACTGTTATGGTGCCGGATCTGACCCAACCCACCGAGGACCTGCTTCCCCTTCTCTGGGGCACTGCTCCTACGCTGCGGGAGGTCATTGATCTGATCCGCGAAGATCTCACATAACATTTTCATTATCTTAATTATTTTATAATAGAATTTTACATATACATTCTTCCGTCTTATAATGGAGTCATCGAAAGGCTTACCGGATTTACCGATGCCTTACAAAGAAAGAGAAGGAGGAATCCCGATGGAGAAGAAAAAGAGTCTGCTTCCGAAGCTCTTCTGGTCCACGCTGTATCTCAGCGCTTTTACCTTCGGAGGCGGCTATGTGATCGTTACACTGATGAAAGAAAAGTTTGTGGATCGATACCACTGGATCGAGGAGGACGAAATGCTGGATCTGGTAGCCATCGCCCAGTCCTCCCCCGGCGCCATCGCGGTAAACGGCGCCATTGTCGTAGGATACAAGCTGGCAGGCATTCCCGGCGCAATCACAGCCAGCGTCGCCACGATCCTTCCGCCCTTTTTTATCATTTCCCTGATTTCCGTTTTTTACACCGCTTTCCGGGAAAATTTCATTGTCAGCCAGATGCTCTCAGGTATGCAGGCGGGCGTTGGCGCCGTCATCGCCTCCGTTGTCTGGGATATGGCCTCCGGCATAACCGAAGAGAAAAGCACTCCATCCCTGCTTATCATGGCAGGAGCCTTCCTTGCCACCTGTTTCTTTAACGTCAACGTGGTGTATGTGGTCATTGTCTGCGGACTCATCGGCGTTGCCCGTACCTTCCTCGAGAAGAGAAAGGAGCGGAAATGATTTATTTACAGTTATTTTTCAGTTTTCTGCAGATCGGACTGTTCAGTTTCGGTGGAGGGTACGCCGCCATGCCTTTGATTCAGGGACAGGTGGTGGATATTCACGGCTGGCTGGAAATGTCGGAATTTACCGATCTGATTACCATCTCCCAGATGACTCCCGGCCCCATCGCCATCAACTCAGCCACCTTCGTGGGCATCAAGATCGCCGGTATCCCCGGTGCTCTGGTAGCCACTGCCGGATGCATACTGCCCTCCTGCATCATTGTCACTCTCATTGCGAAACTGTACCTGAAATACCGGGATATGGCAGTACTTCAGGGAGTGCTGACATCCCTGCGCCCGGCAGTGGTCGCCATGATCGCCTCCGCCGGCATCTCTGTGCTGATTACCGCTTTCTGGGGCGAGGACACTGTCATCGACCTGCTGCAGACCAACTGGATTCTGGTCGTCATTTTTCTTCTCTGTGTCCTGCTGCTGCGGAAAACAAAGATGAATCCGATTCTTGTCATGGTGCTGGCAGGTGTCATCAAAACCGGCTGTGCGCTGGCCGGCTTCTGATCAGACCATTCTCCGTACATCCGTGACCGTCAGGCAGGCTCCCTCTGCCAGAAATGTCACATCGTAGCCGCCGTAGGACATGCGATACTCCCGCTTCTTGTCAGCATCGTAGCCGGGTCTCGGATCCTGGCGCAGAAGATCCTTGATAACCCCCCGGAGATGTTCCGGAATTTTCTCCAGCAATTCCTTAGGGAAAATCAACTCTGCTCCGCCTGTCTTTTCCGTATCCTCCGCGAATCCCGCTCGGGCATCCGGGTGGGCATCCGACGTCGGGAGATAGGGCTTGATATCATAGATGGGCGTCCCATCCAGAAGATCCGCGCCCTTTACCCAGAGCACCGGACCGGACTCCGTCTCCCATTCCACCCGCTCCAACCTTACCGAGGACAGGCCGATATCGTTCGGCCGGTAGGGGGATCGGGTGGCAAACACGCCCATTCGCGTCCTTCCCCCAAGCCGGGGCGGTTTGACGGTAGCGGAGAATCCGTGGACTCCATTTTCGGAAAATCCCCAGAGAAGCCACAGATAATCGAAACCCTCAATTCCTCGCAGTGCCGCAGGATTGCGGAAAGGCGGCTCAAAAACAATGCGGGCCGTGGTATCAGCCACCAGCCCGCTCTGTCTCGGAATGCCGAATTTCTGGGTAAATCCGCTCTCAATATGAGCAATGATCTGCAATTCCGTTCCCATTCTATTTTCCCTCATAGGTAACCACCGAGGCCACATCATAACCGGCCAGCTTCTCCCGGCCCTTCAGCCCGGCCAGTTCCATCAGGAAAATAATCTTGACAACCTCGCCGCCCAGCTTCTCCACCAGGCGCGCAGCGGCTTTGATCGTGCCGCCGGTAGCAATCAGATCATCCACCAACACTACCCGCTGTCCCGGCTGGATAGAATCCTTGTGCATTTCAATTACCGCCGTGCCGTACTCCAGCGCGTATTCCTGAGATACCGTCTCGCAGGGCAGTTTGCCCGCCTTACGAATCAGGACAAACGGCTTACCCATAGCATAGGCGATGGGCATACCGAAGATAAATCCGCGGGACTCCGTCCCGGCAATCACGTCAAACTCCACCCCATCCAGAAGATGAATCATGGAATCGATAGCCAGCTTCAGTCCCTCCGCGTCCTGGAGCACGCTGGTAATATCCCGGAAAATCACGCCCTTCTCCGGGAAATCCGGGATGCTTCTTATGTAGTCTTCCATTTTTTTCATTGGTATGTTCCCCCTGCTTTTTCTATGATCTTATTACAAATCTATGCGTCGTTATTCTGACATATTTCATAATAAGCTGTTTGGAGGAAGATGTCAATTTATGATTACATAATACCCGTCTTATCCCCGCAGGCTTTCTCCCAGAGCCCGCGCAATTGATCCCTGGAGAAATCCTCCTCCGAGATATAGCTGCTGGCCTCTTCAAAGGTCACGCCAAACCGGGAGAAATTTCGCATTATATTTGTTATCAGATTTTCTCTTCCTTCTTTCCTCCCAATCTTTTTGCCCGCTTCCTCTCCGACTTCTCTTGCCTCCGCCACCATCTCATCAATCGCTCTGCACATATTGATCTCCTCCTCATCCTCTTCTATTTCCATGTCAATCTTCGCGAATATCCTCAAGAGTTCCGCCGCGTCCCGGGGCAAATGCTCATACACATTACTCTTCTCACGCATCAACTCAGCCAGCGTTTCACGGTCTTCCATAACTTTCAGTACTTCCAGCACCGCACCTAATTCGGTATGGAACTTCGAGAAATCCTCAATCTCTCCCGGCACCAGAAGATTCAAACGATAGTCATTCAAGAACGACCTCTTCATACTCTCCGGCAAGACCAGCATCTCCCGAAGGCTTCGAGGGCCATCCCAACGCATAGAACCGAAATAGACAACCAGTGTCTGCACCGGCCACAGCCGATCCGACTTATGAAATCCCGACAAAAATTCGCCAGAAGATCCATAGGTTCCTTTTTCCCGGTGTTCCCGCGCAATCTCAGACACTTGAGAAGCGTAATGCAAGGCATCATACAACATGGACCTTACCGGCATCGCATAATGAATATCGGACTGAGCCTCTATCCCGTAAATCATATATACGGTCTCCTGACATCTTCGAATCACACATCGTTTCAGAATGTCACGATATTTCTGTACAGGTGTGGACAAGATGCTCTTCCCTTGCACGCTATCTCCCTTCGTGCTCTTTTGCTCTGTACTTTTTCCATAAGGCAGAACCAGTTCACTGGAATCCAGTTCTTCCAGATCTTCCGGTTTCACTTTCTCCTTGCCATCAAAGAAATAGAAATTAACCGCATCCGCAAAGATCTCATTCTTTGACATGTAATGTTTACTGACTGCATCCTTTTTTCCCAAACAGTTTCCTCCTTCTGCGCTCTCCTGATAAAGAGATTTTTTGTTCGCCAGAGAAGAAAAACTATTGATACAATATATTTTATACGGATACGCGAGAAAATACAAGTACCTTTTCCCTGCCTCTGACCTGATCCTATGAAGTTACAATTTAAAATGGAATCCACGCACCCGAAC
>ERZ1643246.2393-NODE-2393-length-17957-cov-5.276561_pt1 | contig 17957 bp, 16 predicted proteins | sample MGYA00579265_ERZ1643246 | MGnify/ENA primary metagenome ERZ1643246 (study PRJEB29033, sample SAMEA4952261) | chicken gut metagenome | biome: Broiler Chicken; feature: Gastrointestinal Tract; material: Caecum | place: Ireland | collected 2018 | study: Broiler...
ATGAGAATTCCTTTGACGTCCAGGTCACTGTGGACGCAGACCATATCAACTCCATTGAGCTGGTGAATTTAAGTGAAACCGCCACTGTCATGTATCCGCTGATGGAGCCTGCGCTGGATGAAATTGCCCAGCAGATCTACACCACCCAGTCTACAGAAAATATTACCTACTCTGATGACAGCAAATATACCTCGATGCTTCTGCTGGAAGCCATTGAGGATGCCCTCGATAAAGCGAAAGCACCGGAAGAATAAATCCTGAATTCTGACAGATGCTTTTCTCCGCAGTCTCCGGCTCCGTCCGGGGGCTGCGGTCCGCCCGGGCCAAAAACCGCGGAGCTCTTCTCCTTACAAAATTTGCAGAAACTGCTCCAGTGAGAATCGGTCCTCATCTCCCAGCATGCGTTCCATTCGATTAAGATTTTCATCCAGATGCTCTGTCTCCCGGGCATAACGGCAGGCCGCTGTGGCTGCGGCGTTTTCCGGAAGTCCTTCTCCGCTCTGCCTCCATTCCGCCCGGAGCATTTCCCGGATAATAATTGTGGAGGCAGCGGAAAATTGAACCTTCCCATAAGCCTTTCTGTCATAAACTGCCCCGCAGAAATAAACGTACAGAAAATAGATCATCAGCTGCTCCGCCGCCGTATCAGGAAACAGAATGCCCATCCTTTTTTCCTCCCCCGGAGCAGGCGGTTCCTCCAGGGTTTCTCTTATCTTTCCGAGATACGGCTCCCAGGATTCCCGCAGCGGCTGTATCCTGCCGAGCAATTCCATCAGCTCTCTCCTTGTCCTGGCCGCCGATCCGGCATCCCGTTTTTCTGTCCGTTTTTCAAACCAGTCCCAGACTCCCGGAGAACTGTAGCGCCGAAGCAGGCGGCCGGCTGCTGCTTCCGCATGTTTATCCAGTCTCTGCTGAAGGTCATGGGCCAGCGCCAGCACAATAGCCGCTCTCAGCCTCCAGGGTTTCTTCCGGTTCTGAAGGATCTGAAACATCCTCCGGCGGACAGCCTGCAAAACCTGAAACAGGCCCGTATCAAACTCCTGATATCTTTCTGATACGCCCGGACGGTTCTTTCTCAAAAATTTCACAGGCTCCCGGCAGGACAGAATCAAATTTGCCGCCTCCGGGCAGGACAGCGAGAGGGAATATTCTCTGACCCCCTGAAATTCCTCCACATGGCGCGGAAAAATATGGCAGGTCCGGCAGAGCGCGCTCTCTCCGCCTCCTTCCAGATAAAGGTCGCACAGCCCGTCCTCATTTAGCAGCGTGCATTTTCCCTGATACTGACGGAAACAGCCGTTTTCCCAATCGATTTCATTCCGGAGCCGGGCCCCGAAAGCTCCCCGCATTTTTCTGTATTTCTTCAGAGCTTCCGGATCAATTTCAATTTTCCAGCCCGCGCAGCAGGTGGAAGGACATGCACCGGCGGAGCAATGAAAATTTTTATAATACCGCGGAAACAAATACTGCATTTTTCTATCCTGCCTGTCATTTTTTACATCTCTGTTTATTATAAAGGGCAAACGAAAACTTTACCAGCCTATATTCTCTGCGTACGGCTGCAAAATATAAAAAGAATCGTACGTTATTTTAAGCTGATAAACGCACGATTCTTTTATTCGTAATGCTTTCGTTTCTATTCCCGCAGAAGTCTTCCGTTATGAATTACATATTGAATGTCCAGAGACTCCTTTTTCAGAACAAGTACATCGGCAATTTTTCCCTCCTCGATGCTTCCGGTCCATTCATCAATTCCGATAGATCTGGCAGGATTCAGGGACGCACATCTCACGGCAGTGGAAAGAGGAATTCCCATGTCCTTTACACATCTTCGCATGCACTCGAATAAATTTGTCACGCTGGCTGCAATCGTTCCATCTGCCAGAAGCGCCCTGCCATCCCGCACATAAACCGTGTGTCCGCCCAACTCGTATGTTCCATCGCCCATGCCGGCCGCCCGCATACTGTCACTGATCAAAACAATCCGATCCTGGCCAAACATTCGGAAAGTATTTCGCACAACACTGGGATGATTATGCATTCCATCCGCGATTAATTCTACCATACATTGCGGGTCATCTCCTGCCGCACCTACTATACCCGGTGCCCGGTGTTCATAAGGGCTCATAGCGTTATAGAGATGCGTGATGTGGCTTGCTCCGGCTTTTAAAGCCTGTATGGCCGTATCATAATCTGCACAGCTGTGCGCAATGGAAATAATCACCTCATCTTTCAGCTGTCGGATCATCTCCATCGCCCCCTCCATTTCAGGCGCCAAATCCAGCAGCCGGATCCTATGACCGGCGGACTTCTGAAATCTTCGAAACAGTTCCGGGTCCGGCGCCGCTATGTTACTTAACTCTTGGGATCCCTTCTTTTCCGGTGAAAGGAATGGTCCTTCCAGATGAATTCCCGCGATTCGCGCGCCAGAAAATCCAGCTTCAGATTCTGCGGATTCTTCTGCGGAACAAAATGTATGGATAGAGTCCAGCGTATGCAGAATCTGCTCCTCCGACATGGTCATGGTTGTTGGGCAAATCGTAGTGATTCCATGCTGAACCTGATACTTTAGGATATTCCAAATAGCCTCCATGGACGCATCGCCAAAATCATAGCCGGCGCATCCATGTAAATGTATATCAATCAGTCCTGGTATGATCCATCCCCCTTCTGCATCCACAACGGTTTCCTGATCCCCGGGGCATATATCTTCCCAGTAAACTTTTTCAATTCGATCGCCGTTTATCCGCACGGAACCACGATAAAATCCAAGCTTTTCTCTAAACACCATACCATTACAGATCAGCATTTTTTCGCTCTCCTATTACAAAAGATCTTTTAATTTTTCCACCTGATGTTCCGTTGTAGCCCAGCTTGTCACAAATCGAATTACGGTATGCTCCGAATCCGGTTTTTCCCATATGCTGAATCGAACCTTCTGCATCAATGTTTCCATTGTTGTATTTTCGACCAGCAGAAATTGTTGATTTGTGGGCGAGTCCACAAAAAAATGGTATCCTTTTTCCCTGAAGATCTTTTTCATCTGTTCCGCTCTGTCTATCGCATGTTTTCCAATTTCCATATAGAGTTCATCTGAAAACAGCGCATCGAACTGAACGCCCAGAAGCCGTCCTTTAGCCAGCAGAGCACCTTGCCTTTTTGCCATACTTACAAAATGTTTTGGTGTATTGTGCGCGGGAAACACCACAGCTTCTCCGCAAAAGGCTCCGGCCTTTGTTCCTCCAATATAAAACACATCACAGTATTTCGCAATATCTGCCAGGTTAAAATCAGCCCCGGGACTGGCCAATCCGTAAATCAATCGTGCCCCATCGATAAAAAGAGGAATTTTCCATTTTTTGCAGATTTCATGAATTTCTTTTAGTTCTTTCAGGCTATATAAAGTTCCATACTCTGTCGGCTGAGAAATATACACCATTCCCGGAAAAACCATATGCTCATAGCTGACATCTCCATAGAACCGTTCCAGATATGCCTGCAGTTCTGCCGCTCTTATTTTTCCCGCATACTGGTTCAACGGTATTACCTTGCGCCCTGTAGCCTCTACCGCTCCGGATTCATGCATGTTAATGTGTCCGGAATCTGCCGAAACAACTCCTTCGTAAATCTTCAGCATTGCATCAATCACTACTTTATTGGTCTGTGTTCCGCCTACCAGAAAAAAAACATCTGCCCAGGGACAGTGACACGCTTCCCGGATCCTTTTTCGGGCGCTCTCGCAGTAAGGATCCCTGCAGTAGCCTGTGACCTGTTCTGTATTTGTGTCTATCAATCTCTGGAGGATTTTGGGATGTGCTCCCTCCACATAGTCATTCTCAAATGATATCATATATCCTCCCGTCTGTTTAGGAAAGTACTGTTTCTGTCAGAGCTGCTTCATCAGCTACTACTGTCAATTTCTTGTGAAGCTGTAAAATAGAAGCAGGAACTTCCGGTGTCACTGGCCCGAAAAGTGCTTGTTTAAGAATTTTGGCTTTATCCTGGCCGCTTATCAGCAAAAGCACACGCCGTGACTGCATAATTGACCGAATTCCCATAGTAACCGCTTCTTTCGGCACCTGCTCAGCGCTGTCAAACAAGCGTGCATTTGCCTGAATCGTACTATCTGCCAGCTTTACTACATGTGTCTCAAGTTCAAAATGATCGGACGGTTCATTAAAACCAATATGGCCGTCATGTCCCAAGCCCAGCAGCTGCAGATCAATGCCGCCAAAGGTCTCAATTATTTTCTCATATCTTCTGCATTCTTCTTCTGGATCTTCCGCCATCCCATCTGGAACGTACGTATTTTCGGCCTTGATGTTAATATGCCGGAATAAATGTACATCCATAAAATATCTGTAACTATTTGCATCCGTTCCCGGCAGACCCTTATATTCATCTAAATTCACCGTCCTGACCTTTGAAAAATCGAGACAGCCGTTCTGATGCCATTCTGTTAGCAGCTGATACATTCCTTCCGGGGTAGAACCTGTAGCCAAACCCAGCACACTGTCTGGCTTCAGCGTAATCTGCGCCGCAAGAAGTAAAGCAGCCTGACGGCTCATCTCTTCGTAATTATTTACTTTTATAATCCGCATTTTTCTTCTGTACCTTTTCCCTTTTAAGATCCTTCATAAATTTTTCTATCCGACGCAGCCCTTCCCGAATATCCTTCTCCGAAGCGGCATAGCACATCCGGACAAATCCTTCTCCCTCGCTGCCGAAAGCACTTCCTGGGGCAGCAGCGACATGACCTTCCTTCAGCAGACGGAGTACAAATTCTTCTGACGAAAGACCTGTCTGACGAATGTTCACAAAAACATAAAAAGCTCCTGCCGGTTTTATACAGGACAGTCCTTCTATTTGATTAATTCCTTTCCAAATGATCTCTCTATGTCTCCGATACTGTTCCCCCATTTTCTGCACTGCAGCTCTTCCATCCTTTAACGCTTCCGCCGCTGCTCTCTGTACAAATGCAGGAATACAGCTTACAATATTCTCATGGATTTTCGGAATTTTTGAAACAATGGCCTCTGGTCCGGCGATATAGCCTGCTCTCCATCCTGTCATGGCATAAGACTTAGAAAAGCTGTCGATCACAAGAGTTCTCTCCCGCATTCCGGGAGCATTTGCAATATTAAAAAAATTTTCCTCATCATAAAGCAAATACTTATAAACCTCATCAAAGATCACATAAAGGTCATACTTCACCGCCACTTCGGCAATCTGCTCCAACAGTACCCGTGAGGCAACGCCGCCTGTCGGATTGGCTGGCGTATTGATCAGAATCACCTTTGATCTGCTGCTGACTGCCTGTTCCAATCTCTCTTTTGTAAAATTAAAACCATCCGCTTCATAAACGGGAATATATTTAGGAACCCCTTTGCAGATACAAATCTGGTCTCGATAATTTGTATAAGATGGATTGGCCAGCAATACTTCCTCACCGGGATCTACCAGTGTGAGCAGTGCAAGCATTAATGCTTCCATTCCGCCGCTGGTCACAATAATTTCTGATTCTGAATGATAGTTAATCCTGTCATAGTCTCTTAAATTTTCCGCAACAGCCTTTTTTAATTCAGGAAGACCCGCATTAGGCGTATAATGTGTTTCACCATTTTTTAAAGATTCTACTGCCGCCTGTATCGCATTTTCCGGCGTCACGAAATTAGGTTCTCCCAAACTAAAATTAATGATATCTTCCATATTCTGAGCCATCTCAAATATTTTCCGGATAGGGGAAGGCTCCATAAATGCAATCCTTGATAATTTTTTCATATCAGTATTCTCTCCATACAAGAAAAACCTGATGTTCAGGCGCTGCCGCCTCAGACAATCAGCATCCTCCGGCGGCAGGCCATAAAGCATCAGATTCTTTAGCAGCTATATGTACCGATACATTTTGCGTTTTACTTTTTTTCTCCCAGCCATTTAATCAGCTGAATCCAGAACTGGCCATAATACTCCCAGGGCTGGAAATACTGTGCCCAATGCGGAGAGCAATCGCTGGAAAACGCAGCAGTCCGGCCTTTTCCGTATTCCCATGTTACCAGCAGCGGATGGTTAATTTCCTCATCTCCAATGGTCGCAATTACATTGGCACCCTCTTTGGGGATGATCTTATTAAATCCTTCAAAAACCGGTGCCTCTTCCCAAGGAATTCCCTTCATGATCGGATGATCTTGATCCTCAACCTTCACCTTGACTCCGGCCGGCACCTCAACTCGGTCATCTGCGCCTTTCAGACAGTTAACAGGCAGCGCCTCCTCCACAGGGGTATCGTAATATCCGCCTGTTCCAAAACGTCCGCTGAACGAAGACCAGCCGCCAATCATCAACAGACCTCCGCCGTTTTTCGCATAGTCCCTGATTGCACGCATTCTGTCCGTACGCGGCAGCGGTTCTCCTGCTACCCAGAACGGAAACAGTTCCAAAACTTCTGCCTCACAGTCACTGATAATCACTACATCATATTCCGATAATTCTTCCACTGTCCGCGGAAACTCTCCGATGGCCTGATCATTTGTCAGATGTTTTACTTCAATTCCTGCCCCTTCCAGAGCGTCGATCAGCGGCTGTCCCCATATATGATGGGATACACCTTTTACCTCCAGATTAAAAGGTGAAGCTACAAAAACCGGTCCAATTTTGGTACATGCATCTCCTGCGTATAATACTTTCATTCCTATATCTCCCTTCTTTTTTTATTTAACATAAGCAATCAGATCAATTTCTACCGACGCGCCATCCGGCAGCGAACCAGCCCCAAAAGCAACCCGGGAATGTTCCCCTTTTTCTCCAAATACCTCTCTGAATAATTCAGAGGCGCCATTCACTACTTTGGGCTGATCTGCAAAATCCGGTGTTCCGTTCACATATCCGGTCACTTTCACAATTCTTTCGATTCTGTCTAAATCTCCCAGAATTGCCTTTAATTCTGAAATAACTCTCAATCCCGCAATTTTCGCTGACTGGTATCCTTCCTCGACACTGATGTCTTTTCCCAATTTTCCTCTGTACTGCAGCACACCGTCAACAATTGCCGTCTGTCCGGAAGCAAAAACAAAACTTCCTGCCTCCGCCGCCGGAACATATGCCGCCACCGGCACCGGGCATGGAGGAAGCTCCAGGCCCAATTCCTTAATTCTTTCTTCCACTCTGCTCATGACACATTTCTCCTTTCTGCCTTTTTCCGCAGTATATTTTTATCATATTGCTGTATATCTCAACAGCTTTGCGGATATCGCTTAATGGTACGAATTCATCTGGTTTGTGCGCTGTCTGTATGTTTCCCGGTCCCAGCAAAATAGTCGGTATACGATAGCCCACAGAAAAGAAAGATGCTTCTGAACAGGCAGGAAATTTGCCGATTACAGCTTTCTGACCAACTGCCTTTTCCACACAAGCAGCTGCATTTTTAACGAGATCACTGTCTTCCGGTACCAGACTTGCCAGCAAATTTGACCGGATGACAACTTCCGCCTCATCTCCCAGCAGCTTTTCCAGTTCTCTGCTGATCGTAACGGCATCTGTTCCTGGAAACACCCTGGCCTCCACTTCAATTTCACAGAAATCAGGAACCATATTTAGCGAAGTTCCTCCGCGTATCATTCCTACAGACATTGTCATTGTTCCAAGTTGCGGGTTTTTTCTGCATTCTAATTCTTCTGCAAAATCTTTCAGCTTCTGAATAACTCCCGCCATCTTGTATATGGCATTTTCCCCTTTTCCCGGATCACAGGCATGGCAGGCTTTGCCTCTCGTTCGAACATAATAGGATGTAAAGCCTCTGTTTCCATAATTCACTTCCAATCCTGTGGGCTCTGCAACAATACAGGCATCTCCCGAAAGAGGAATCGCTTTTGAAAGCCGGATAGATCCTTTATTTACATTCTCCTCATCTGCCACAAATGTCAGCACCATTCCCTTTTGACTGAAATCCATGCCGGAGCAGATACAGTATTTTGCTGCTGCCATTACAGCCGCACATCCGGATTTCATATCCGCACTTCCTCTTCCCCAGATACAGCCATCATGAATGCTTCCCCCAAAGGGGGGATCTGTCCAGTCTCCTTCCGCCGGAACCACATCTAAATGTCCGTTGAACACAATTCCTATCTTGTCACGATTTCCAATATATGCTATTACATTGGCTCTTCCCGGTTCAAATTCATCTAATACGGTTTCCATCCCCAGAGATTCCAAAATACGGCAGCAGTATTCCGCACACTCTTTTTCACTCCCCGGCGGATTCTCACTGTTGATTCTAATCAGATCAACACACCATGAAACGGCATTTTCCTGACATTCCTCAAACAGTTTATCTGACATAAGCACATCCTCATTTTGTCTGAAGATTAACGACGATCAGCCTTTCTTCGCTGAAATCTTTAATCGAATATTTGCCGCCGCTTCTCCCATGGCCACTGAGACTTCCGCCGCCGCCGCCAGCCGGCAGCATCGTATCCCAGAAATTAGATCCTTCATTAATATTTACACAGCCAAAATTATACTTCTGCGCCATTACCAGTGCCTTATCTACATCTTTCGTAAAAATAGCGCTGAACAGACGGTAGTTACTGCATTCTACCAATGCCGGAATTTCCGTCTCCTCTTTAAAACGGATCAGCGGGATTACCGGACCGAATGTTTCATCCGTATGGATTAAAGCATCTTTACTCACGTGATCCAGAATTGTCGGCTGCATATAATGCTTAGTAGGTGCATTTTCCACCAGGCTTCCTCCGCAGATAAGTTCTGCCCCTTTTTCAACGGCATCCGCAATATGCGCCAGTACAATTTTCACTGTACCCGGATCGCACATAGGACCCATGGTTGTACTGCTGTCGAAGGGATCTCCAACTACATAACGTCCCATGCGCTCTTTTAATTTTTCCACAAAAACATCTGCTACAGAATCATCGATCAGCACGCGTTCTGTACTGGTACAAACCTGACCGGAATTTGTAAAGCTTCCTGCCATTACTTTATCCGCTGCCAAATCCAGATCCGCATCTTTCAGCACGATTACCGGTCCATTGCCTCCCAGTTCCATAGTTGTATGCTTGATTTTTGCATGAGAACAGATTATTTCTCCGGTTTCTGTAGAACCGGTAAAACCGATTCCGGCTACACCGGGATGTACCGACAGCGCATCTCCTACAACAGAGCCCTTTCCGATTACCAGAGACAAGAATCCCGCCGGTACTTCTGCTTCCTCAATGCATTTCATAAATTCACTAGCTACCGCAGCGGTCACAGTTGCCGGATTCCAAATCATCGGACAGCCGGCAGCTAATCCAGGGGCGAGATAATACATAACCGGCGTGCCGATGGGAAAATTCCATGGTGTGATGATTCCGTAGATTCCCACAGGTTTCATCAGCGAAAGACACAGTTTGTTTGTTTCCCTGTAGGGAATTACCTTAGAATTCATCCATTTAATCTGATCTCCGCATTCTCTGAAAGTTCCTGCGCTTCCAACAATTTCTCCCAGCGCTTCACTGTAAATTTTTCCATGTTCTCTTGTCAAAAGTTTTGCCAGTTCTTCTTTTCTTCCCATCATCGCATCAGCGATCCGATACAGCATCTCTGCCCTCTCGAATACAGACATTTCTTCCAACTGACGCTGTGCACGTTTTGCCGCCTCTACTGCTTTATCCACATCTTCCGCGCTGCACATGGACAGCTGTCCGATCACTGCACCATCAATAGGACTGACAACATCCTGTACTCCTGCAGCTCCTTCTACCCACTTTCCATCAATATAGTTTTTGTAGAGCATCCCTTTTATCCGCCTTTCTGCTAAAATTGATTTATACAATAAAAGTCAATCAAATCTGCGATTGCCTTTACTGTTTTCTCGAAAAAAATTTTTCCCTTTGCCGGATCCGCCAGCTGCGGCTGTCCAATATTTCCCTCTGCCGAATATTCAATAAAGGGTTTATACTGGTAAACAGAATTTTTGGCAAACATATCCGGACTATGGTATGGATTTCCCACTGCCGGCTTATAAGCTTCCCCTGCTTCCCTTTTCACCATCTCCGGGTACAAATATAGCATCAGCGATGTCTCAAATTCTCCCGCATGACCCATTCCACCATCCCCGGAACTCCGTATTTCCGCAACCGAATCTGCGATCAGATCCCAGTATCTCACAAGGATACAACGGTTATTGTATTTTGCTCCCAGCTCATTCACCACTGTCTGCAGACAGCTCTGATTTCCTCCATGTGCATTGATAATCAGCAGCTTTTCCAAGCCTTGTTCAAAAGCACAGCGGCATATCTCCAAATAACAGCGGAACATGGTATCCTGGCTCAACGTCAGGTAACCTCTAAAGTCTCTGTGGTGAGGAGAATATCCGATCATCTGCAAAGGCAGCAAAAGCGTCCTGGCCCGGCAGGCAGCTCCAGCCGCCTTTGCGACAGCATATCCGATCAGTCCATCGGTACCTGCCGGCAGATATTTGCTGTGCTGCTCGCAGGAACCTGCAATAAGCAGTCCTACGGTATTTTGATACGAAAAGTCAGGTTCGCAGGTTTTATACCATTCCGTCAGCATTTCGTTTCCCCCAGCGCCTGCAGCGCTTCTCCCACACTCTGAACCACCGGTGCCGTCTCGCTCTCTGTACTCAGAGGATTTTTTAATCCATGGCCCGTAATGATACCCAGTACGTTTTCATGTTTTTGAATTTTTCCCTGCTGAATTAAATACCAAATTGCTTTTGCTGAAACAGCCCCTGCAGGTTCGGCAAATATACCCTCTTCTGCAAGGCACTGAACGGATTCTTTAATTTCTTCTTCGCTGAGAGAAATCACTTCACCGCCGCTTTGTTTAATACAAGCAATCGTATAATCGCCGTCATCCTCATATCCTTCCAGACTGTCATTAATCCCTGACGCAATCGTAGATCTTACTTCTGCTGCAAGTGCTCCACATGAGACCCCCTGTCTGTAGGCTTCAACAATGGGTGCGCAGTTTTCTGCTTGTACACAGACGAGCCTCGGCATTTTCACCTTTTTACCCTGCTGCCTCAATTCGCAAAATGCCTGATAGATAGAGGCCAGCAACGGTCCGTCTCCCGTAGGTACTACAATCCAGTCAGGACTTTTTTCTGACATTTGACGGTATATCTCGTATCCGATCGTCTTGTATCCTTCTTTCGCATAGGGGTTAAGAAACGTAGTGGTAAGATTAAACCATCCCAGTTCTTGTGCAAGTTCTTGACAAAATTCATAAGATCTGCAAAAATTTCCCGGAACTTTTATAATCTTTCCTCCATGTATCAGTACCTGCCTAACTTTGTTATCCGGAGTAGCCTCCGGTACTACCGCAATCAATTCCATTTCCGCCCTGGCTGCATAGGCAGCGGCTGCTGCACTGGCATTTCCGGAGGATGCTATAAGAATTCTCCTGATCCCTTTCTGCTTTGCCCATGTAACAGCTACGGCCATCGCTCTGTCTTTAAATGAACCGGAAGGATTACAGCATTCCAATTTATACTGTATATGGCGGCAGTCAAAATTTTTTTCAAAATATTTTGCGGTCACAATGGGAGTATTCCCTTCGCCCAGTGAAATCAGGCCCTGTTCTTCTTTAACCGGAAGCACATTTCCGAATTGAAAAATTCCCGGGTTTTTCGGTTGGATAATCTCTGTATCTTCCGAAAACTGATAATGAAATTCCATAATATGCCCGCATACTGGACATTTATAAACCGGCTCCTGTTCCGCTTTATAATGGCAGCTGCTGCATTCAATCGTATACTCTGCCATTCCTGTTACCCCGCTATTTCCTCGCTCTCTTTTTTAAATCCTGATGCAGCGTGCATCAGCGTTTCCTGTGTGATCTCATCAAAACGGCTGTCAAATTCACCCATTTTCCGGCCTTCATACAAAACGATAATCCGGTCGCTCGTCCCTATGATTTCCGGCAGTTCGGAAGAGATCATGATAACCGCTATCCCCTGTTTCGTCAGATCATCGATAATATCATGGATCTCGCTCTTTACGCCTACGTCAATTCCTCTGGTGGGTTCATCCATGATAATGACTTTTGGATTCAGGGCAAGCCACTTGGCCAAGCAGCACTTCTGCTGATTTCCGCCGGACAAATTCCCTATCAGCTGCTCTGGTGAAGGAGTTTTGATTTTCAATTCTTTGGCATATTTTACATACAGATCATTTTCTTTTCCGTTATCGATGACACCTGCTCTGCTGATCCAGGGCAAAGACGGAAGTGAAATATTTTTTAGAACCGACATGGCCGGGACAATTCCCTCTCTTCTCCGGTCCTCGCTTACCAGACAAATCCCCTGTCTGATTGCGTCAGTCGTTCCGTTAATTTTTATCTTTTTCCCATTCAGGAAAATCTCTCCTCCATCTGCTTTATCCAGGCCAAAAATACAGCGCATAATCTCCGTTCTTCCTGCACCAATCAGGCCGCAGAATCCAAGTACTTCACCGGCTCTGACTTTAAAGCTGATGGGTTCAAATACACCTTTTTTATATAAGTTCCTTACTTCCAGTACCGTTTCATTTTTATCAGAGGCCGTCTTTTCTCTGTCAAAAATATTCGTAACGGCATGACCAACCATACTGCTGATCAGCTTTTCTTCGCTTACGTCTGTTATTGCGTTTGTTGATACCAATTGTCCATCCCGAAGAACGGAAACTTCATCTGCAATTTCAAAAATCTCTGACATTCTGTGAGAAATATATGCGATTGCGATTCCCTGCTCTTTCAGGCTTTTAATCAATTCAAACAGCTTATCTTTATCCGCCTCTGTAATGGCTGCTGTCGGTTCGTCCATCACTACCACCCAGGCATTGGAACCGATCGCTTTTGCTATTTCTACCATCTGCAGCTGGGCTACCGTAAAACTGTTCGCCTTCTTGGAAACATTCATTTGCATCCCCAGACGTCCCATTAATTCACGGGCTTTTTCTCCCATTTTTTTCAAATTCAGGAGAATTTTCGATTTGTTTCGAATTTCCTTACCCATAAAAATATTCTGGGTTATGGAAAGTTCCGGTACGAATTCTAATTCCTGATAAATAACAGAAATCCCATACTTTACTGAATCCATCGGTGAATGAATTTCTACCGGGATATCATCAATTAAAATTCTTCCCGCATCTCGGGTATAAACTCCCGAGAGGACTTTCATCAGAGTTGACTTTCCCGCTCCATTCTCTCCCATGATCGCATGAACTTTCCCGCTTTCCAGGCGAATGCTCACATCATCCAATGCTTTTACTCCTGGAAACGTCTTTGTAATATGCTCCAGCTTCAGCGTATGCTTTTTCGTTTTATCCTTTAAAGACGCCAGAATATCTGCAGCTCCTGTATTTTCTGCCTCTGATATTGCTTTATTCTGCTCTGCCGCGTTACTTCTGGATTCCTTCAGCTGCGCTTTCGATTTCTTCGCCACACTGATTTTTTCAAAATACATGTTCAAAAGTACTGCCGCAAAAATAAGAATTCCTTTTACGCAATAATTTACATACGGCGCCACATTCACAAGACCAAGTCCGGTTGTAATCATGCCAACCAATATAGAACCGAGGATTGTTCCTACAATGGTTCCTACACCTCCGGCAAGACTGGCACCGCCTATGACTACCGCAGTAATCACCTGGAATTCAAATCCCTCTCCGGCCAGCGGCTGTGCTGATGTTGCACGTCCTGCTGTAATAATGGATGCAATTGCATAAGTTACTCCCGCAAAAATATACACCAGCACTAATTGAAGCCTTACCCTGATCCCGGAAGCCTTCGCCGCGATAGGATTTCCTCCAACTGCATATGTATTTCTGCCGAAAGTAGTTTTGTTAAAGATAAAAAAGGCAATGAAATAGCAGACAACTACTGCGATAATCGACGCAGGAATCTCTATTTCGCCAAATTTGGCCAATGTTCCTTGTCCGAAAAAATTATAGATAGGTGAATCAATTGCAACTCGAGATGCTCCGCTCAATTTTAAGGTTATACCATTCGCCGCATACTGAGTGGCTAATGTAGCCATAAACGCACTGATACCACAAGTACCTACGAGAAATCCATTGACTGCTCCTACCGCCGCCGCTACAACAATCGTTACCAAAATTGCCAAAATTGCCGACAGAACGCTTGTACCCATTGCCTGCATAATTAACGCGCCGCAGACAGCTGACAATGCCAAAACTTTTCCGGCAGAAAGGTCAATGCCCCCTGTTAAGATAATCAAGGTCATTCCTATCGCCGCGATAGCCAGAGCCGCTGTCTGTCTGACAATATTCATCAGTGTATTCATCTGCAGAAAATACGGAGAGGCAATAGAAAATACTGCAGCCACCACTATGATAATTGCGCAAAGGATCAAATATCTTAACCTTGTCGAGTTCATATTTTTTAATCTTTTTAACATTTCTGTATGCCCTCCGAAATTGATATTTCTTCAAAATAGTGCCGGCCCGGATCGGCCGGCACCATTCATACGGCTTTATAAGAGCCGTACCGGCGGTATATCAGGTTACTGCGCATTTTCCGGCTTGTAATCCGAATAATCGTCGAACATCGCACGGCCTTCTTCGGCTGTCAAAATCCGATCTTCTTCTACAAGCTCCTGCTCTTTGGCAATGGATGCCAGCTCGTCATTCAGGATAAAATAAGACTTGATATACTGCTCTGGTTCTACTTCTTTTCCGCTGCACAGATCATAAGCCACCTTCACATTCCAATATCCAACACGTTTTGATCCTGTCAGCAGCGTACATGCAAATTCACCTGTTCCTACATAGTCGGATGCTTCCTGCTCCCCATCATAAGAAGTCAGCAAAATCTGATCACTCATTCCTGCTGCCTGAATAGCCTGGAGCACTCCGTATGTCTGTGCGTCGGATACACTATGGATTGCCTTGATATCCGGATATGCATTCAGCATGTCCGCGGCAACAGTCATGGCCGTACTAGTATTAAAATTCCCCGGCTGCTCTACAATCGTAATATCCGGATAATCCGCCATAGCATCTTTAAAACCTGCCTGCCTCTGATCCGATACATAGTTTCCGGAATTTCCGTAAACAAGGCCCACCGTTCCGGATCCCCCTATTTCCTCTGCGATCATCTTGGCAATTGCATATGTATCGTCATAATCGTTGTACAGCGTATTCACGTTATAGTCTGTCTCAACTTTGTTACCCATCGTGATAACAGGTATTCCGGCCTCTCCTGCTTTCTCTACTACAGCCTTGATCCCTTCCGCATCAATTGGGTCGATCATAATACAGTCCACTTTCTGCTGGATAAAGTTTTCGATAATAGAGATTTCATTATCCAAAGACCCTTCCGAGCTCTGCCAGATCACCTCACATCCGTAATCTTCCGCCGCCTCGTTTCCCGCATTCATCATGTTGACATAAAATGTATTTGTCAGATCATACATGGCGGCTCCGATTACATATTTTTCTCCTTCTTCACCTGATGTGGAAGTTTCTTCAGAAGTCTCTGCCGTATTGCCGGATTCAGCAGTGGCGTCGCTTCCGCCGGAATTAGATGAGCCCGCTGAAGAACCATCACCCTCTGAGCCACAAGCTGCCAGTGAGACAGCCATTGTCGCAGCTGCTGCCATACATACCAACCTTTTCAATTTGTTTTTCATTTGCATTCCTCCTGTTTATAAATTATTTTGTACGGTTTGCAACCGTATCAATCAACAGTGCCGCAATGATAACAAGTCCTTTCACAACATCTCTTAACAGCGTGTCCACATTCAGATAGGTTAGAGATGTCGTAATTAATCCCATAATGAGAACACCTGCAATTGTTCCGGAAATGGTTCCCTTTCCTCCGCTCACACTGGTTCCGCCGATAACGGCTGAAGCGATTCCATCCATTAAAATATCTCCGGAAATACTGGATGAGACCACCGCAACTCTCGAACAGGTTACCACTGCCCCTATCCCCGTGCAAAGACCTGCAAAAACGTAGACCAGGAATTTATACCAGCGAATATTCACTCCTGCATAAACAGCAGCATTTTCATTACCGCCCATTGTATAGACATAGACTCCCATACGTGTGCGGTTCAAAAGTACATATCCGATCAGACAAACCACCAGAAAAATTACGAACGGTACCGGAAGCCAGCCGAAAAGAATCCCTTGTCCGATATACAGGGTCGACTTTTCCATGATCATAATCTGACGCCCTTCAGAGATAATCAATGCCATTCCCTGCAAAACCGACATCATCGCCAGTGTCGCGATAAACGGCGGCATATTTAGTCTGCTGATTAATAATCCATTTACGACGCCAATAAGAATCCCAACTCCTATGCCTACAAGTACCAGAACTACTGCATTTCTACCGGAAGCAATATAGAGAGCTCCTGCTGAAACAGCTGCTGTCGACAGTCCATATCCGGTCGTAAAATCAATGCCTCCTGTTATTAATACAAAAGATGCTCCCACAGCAATAATGCCTGTGGCTGCCACACTCTGGAAAAGATTTCGGAAGGTAGAGATCTGCAGAAAATTCTCATTTGCAATTGACAAAATGATGATCATAAGTATCAGAATCGCAAAAGGCACTGCTCGCTGCGAATCCACCTGTAATTTCCGCTCTTTTCCTTTTTCCATTACACCGCTACTCTCCATTTGCTTTTCCTCTTACTTCTTATTAATTACTGCCTGTTTCTCACCCATTTTATTCGGAAAGCGCAACCACTTGTCCGGTTCTGATCGATTCCATCGCCGCCTCAACAATCGCTACTGCACCGATTGCTCTTTCCGTATCCACAAGATACGGGGTTCCATTTAAAGTAGCATGCGCGAAATGAGCCAGCTCTTCTTTAAGATCGCCCTGAATCTGCCCATTGTATTCCGGCCAGTGCAGTGCATCCGGATACTCTACATCGCTTCCGCTGTAAACAGCCAGACCCTGGTTGTCTACATTTACGATAGCAGCGCCTTCCGTTCCAACCACCTCAGCGTATGTCATAAATCCACATGCTCCGTTTTCCGGGAAAGCCCAGTTCAGTTCCAGAGAACCGATTGAACCGTTTTCAAAGGTTACCGTTACAAATGTTGCATCTTTATCCAGCCCCTGCAAAACGATACTGCTCTCCTGTGCATATACCTTGACCGGTTTTGTATTTTTGTTATACGTAAGCATCATCTCGATATCATGAATGCCCATGTAATAAAAATAGGATACCTTTCCTTTCAGACGTTTTGGTGTCCCTTTTGAATTTTCTCTTTTCAGTGCCAGCGTTGTGATCGTTCCTAATTTTCCATTTTCAATTGCATCGTTCAGCTGAACATATCTGGGATCAAATTTTAAAACATGGGCAACCATCAGACGGACGCCATTTTCTTTTGCTGCGTTCTGGATGATCCTGGCTTCCTTCACAGTTTTGGCGATGGGCTTCTCCATCAAAATGTGCTTTCCTGCCTTTGCCGCAGCAACTGCCGGATCCACATGAAAATCTTCCGGAACACATATGTCAACGGCATCTATATCCTCTCGTTTCATCATTTCGTTATAGTCTGCGTAATAAGCACACTGGTACTCCCGACCTGTTTTTTCCGCAACAGCTCCCACAACATCTGCCACGGCTACCAATTCAGCCTCCGGATTTTCGCTCCAAATCCGTACATGCAGTTGTCCGATAAATCCCAATCCAATAACTCCGATTCTCAGTTTTTTCATGACTGCGCCTCCATTCTAATTCTTTTTCTTTTTTCTCTTCTTGCTAAAAAAAATTAATTTGATTTACAGCGCAATTCATTTGCGCTTTTATGGTTATAATATACATATTCTTCTTATTTTTGTCAATATTTTTATTATTTTTTGTTAATATTATCATGATTTTCCTTCTCATTTTTGGGTATATTACACACTTAACCTAAAAAATATTTTTTTCGTTTCACTATTTTTCATAAATTTAGTTGCATATATGCATTGACTGT
>ERZ1643246.2395-NODE-2395-length-17938-cov-5.023318_pt1 | contig 17938 bp, 15 predicted proteins | sample MGYA00579265_ERZ1643246 | MGnify/ENA primary metagenome ERZ1643246 (study PRJEB29033, sample SAMEA4952261) | chicken gut metagenome | biome: Broiler Chicken; feature: Gastrointestinal Tract; material: Caecum | place: Ireland | collected 2018 | study: Broiler...
TGCCGAACGGCACGTACGGTGGTGTGAGAGGGATTATAAATCTCTACTCGATTGTGCGTCTCATATGAGCGCTGCGCTCTGAAAATGGGGCATCTCGCCACTGCGGAAATGATGGATGCACGATCACATGCCAGCCGTAAAAAGAGGGGCGTTGTGCACAGAAAAGAAACCCATATCCTCAAACGTACAGAGGATATGGGTTCAAAACGGCAGAAAGCACCTTTTGATCCAGAAGGGATCTGCATCATTTTTTGACAAACTGGCTGTTGAAGAATTCGGTGAAAGCAGCCAGTTCCTCCGGCTGTGACACGTAGATGTATAAACTTTCGTCATCCAGCCACTCATAGGCGTTGATGCTGATGTAGTTGCGTCTGTCGGAATAAATGACGAACGCATCGGTGGGATATTTGCTGCGGTAGGCCTTTAAGATCTGGTCGTGTGCATAGAAGGCAACCTCTCCGCATTGAGAGAGATCAGGAACGCTGGGAAGGATGGCGATCGTATTCGTATCCTCCCGCCAGCCGACGATCAGGTTGCCGATCTTTGTCTTGCTGCCATGAACAAGGCCAAAATTGAATCGACTGACATCTTCTGTATAGCCGAAGATCAGTCGGTATTGGTCTCCATCCGTGACGGCCTGATCGAACAGCTGGCGCATTTTCTTTGCATTTGCCTCGCTTTTCTCCATGTCTGGTTGCGGGCCTTTGACGAACTTGCTGAATAATCCCATGGTCATACCTCCTTATTTCATCGGATCTATCACTTCACACGCAGCATCTGAGGAAAGAGATGCTTCCTGTTTCGACTGCTGTGTATCCGTGTACATCTGTTTCAGACATTCGACGATCGAACAGATCTGGATCGCTGTGGTCTCTTCGGCCATCTCCGGGATCAAAAGAGGCAGCGTGTCGGGAATTGCCTGATGGATGAGCAAGACGCTCAGGCACAGGTTGGTAAACAGGTGGATCCGCCGTATGCTGGGATCGATGCCGAAACGCTCCAGGATGCCACCAAACAGCAGTTCCTGTTTTCTGCGAAACTGCTGATAGCTTGCAGGGGACAGGCGCTGAAAGAGCATCTGCTGTTCAGTGATCGTCAAAAGGACGATCCTGTTTCGTTCTCCATGGCAGCAGGTGTACAGGAAGCGTTTTAGGGCTTCTTCCCAGCTCAGCGAGGGATCCTGTACCAGTTTTTCCGCATATGCCAACAGCAGCGGCTGCTGGTAGTAGATGATTTCGAGGATCAGATCTTCTTTGCTTGTAGATCTGTTCGATGGTCGTATGTCGGACGCCCTGAATGGACATCAGCTCTTGTGCAAGAACGATCAGTTTTTCCCGGATCTGTTCTCGTTGTTGTTTGGAATAAGCAATCTTTGGCATGGCATCTCCTAAAAATAAAAACAAAGTATAATCTTTGTATTTATTTTAACATGCGTCCGTATCGAATGCAATCAGAAAAGAAAAAGCAGGGTCTTGAAGCGAACCCCAAAGTTTGGACACAAACAAAAGGAGGTTCGCTTCATCTGCGACACTGCTTTTGGAAAAGAAGTCAGGCTGTCAGCTTTTTTTCGGTCACAAAGCTGATCGTCTTGATGATGACGAGCAGAGAGAGAAAGCTGAAGACGGAAATGAAGATGCTGTTGGTAATGATGCCGGAAGTTACGACGACCGAGCCATCCAATACGAACAGGATCACGCTCAGTTTCAGAAATTTGAACACATGCTGAATGAGCAGGGCGATGACATCAGTACCTCCGGTTGCACAGTCATGATTCAGGGCAATACCGATCGCACCGCCGACCAGGATGCCGCCCAGAGCTCCGGCAACGAGCAGTTCCACGATCGGATGGATGTCTGCTAAGGACTGTGTGATGGCGATCGTCGGAATGATCTTCATGAACAGCGGAGTAGCCAGAGTGATGTATAAGGTCTTGATGCCAAAGCTCTTTCCTAAGACGATCGTCGAGAGGATGAGCAAAGGGATGGAGATACACAATGACATCGTGCTGACATCGATGCCGAAGATGGAGGAGCAGACGATGGAGAGACCGGTGATCCCGCCAGGTGCTAATCCGGTCGATGAAAAGAAGAAGTTGACCGCCAGTGCGGTGATGGCTGCTGCGAATGTGATCCAGGCATAATCCCGGATGATGGTCTTCATGGCAGTTTTGCCTTTATAAAAAGAACTCAGTGAGTTCTTTTTATTCCAGGTTGAATTTAGCTGCTGCTTCATCGATTGCCTTGCGGCAGCGGGCAACACCGGCTGCCGGACCTTCCGGATCCTTGAAGATTGCGGAGGATAAAACGATCACATCCGGATTGCATTCGATCAGCTTTTCCATATTGTCAGCACGTAAGCCGCCATCGATTGCCAGCTCACATTTCGGGTTCTTTTCATCGATCATCTTGCGGGCACGCTGTACCAGATCAATGGCACTCTTGCGCCAGCCCCAGTTGTCCTTTCCGTCGGTCTCATCGACACCGTGTGTGACGATGTGCAGACGGTCGATATCGTAGATGCTTTCATCGACAAAGCACAGCGGCGTATAGCAGCCCAGCGTCAGGCCGACCTTCAGCTTGCGCTCGCGGCACCAGTTGATGATATAAGCTAACTGTGCGCCGATGAAATGCTCAGCCGGGATGATCAGCATGTTGGCACCAGCTTCGTAGATCTGCTGGATGAACATCTCATCCATGCTGACGGTGTAGATGTGACACTCGATCGGCTTGTCCGTCTCCGGGCGGATGCCGGCAATGATCTGATGACCGCCCATCAGCTTCATGTTCTGAAGGTCGTGCATGTCAGCAGCATCTGAATGGATGTAGTCTGCGCCTGCGTCACTGACCTCTTTGACCAGGTCGGCAATGCGTCCATAGTTGACATGTGCCAGACCTGCAGCAATTTTAATGTGCTTCATAAGTAATTCCTCCTTTTTTACATCTTTATTTTACGCTGATGCGACTGCTTTCCGCAATATGTTTCAAGAGAAACCCATTACCTAACATTCAGGCAATTTATCAACATTGCGGCAGGAATTACCATAAGATAATGGCAGAATAGAGAGATATTTTTATGCGCTTTCAAAGTGCGGTGGTGTATAATGGAAATAGATGAGAAGGTTTATAAGGAGGTAACTATGTTTGGATTTAAGAAGAAACCGGCAAAGAAAGACTTGCTGGCAGCAGTAGATGGAACGCTGATTCCGATCGAAGAGGTCAAGGATCCGGTATTTTCGCAGAAGATGATGGGCGATGGCTTTGCGATCGCTTCGACGGGCGATACGGTGTGCGCCTGTGCGGATGGAGAGGTCACGATGCTCTTTCCGAGCAGCCATGCGGTCGGTCTGACGTTAGCTGACGGTATGGAGATCCTCATTCACATCGGGATCGATACGGTCAATGAGAACGGAAACGGCTTTACCTGCCTGTGTGAAAAAGGCCAGCAGGTGAAGGCAGGGGATCCGCTGGTGAAGCTGGATCGCGCCTATCTGGAAGGCAAGGGCTATGATCTGACGGTCATCCTCATCTTTACGAAGGCCGATGCATACAAGTCGTTTGAACTGGCTTCGGATACGGCCATGAAGGCCGGCATCAGCGTAGCGGCTTCCTATACGGTATAACGAAAAAGAACGGCACTATTGCTTGGAGAGTGCCGTTTTCCGTTTCATAGGATCGTTTTTTCTTTTGTAATATTCCTTGACGACATCCTTCAGCCGAAGGATATCATAATCGTGCAACAAAGGATTGATGAGCAGTACCGGGATGTTCTCTTTTAAAGAGAGCTCGATCGTGGAGATGATCAGTTCCGCATGACTGAGGTCACAGTGATGGATGGACAGGAAGCTCTCCTGTGCGATGATGTCGATCTCGTTGATCTGATGGATGAGCTTCTGGCGCAGGACGCTTGATGCGGCCGTTCCGCCATGGGTGACCAGCACGGTGCGCAGCGGCTGTTTCATCCGCTCCAGCGCTGCGGCCAGATGCAGGGCCAGATAGCTGATCTCATCGTCGCTGACCTTGCAGTGAAAGCGCTCCTCGATGCAGCTGATGCTGTTTTTCACGACCTCTAATGTATGATGATACAGGTCGTTGATCTGCGGCATCAGCGGATTTTCGTTGGGAATGCCGTGACGGAAGCGGGTGATGGAAGGACACAGGTGGGCAAAGATCGACTTGCGGAGGTCTTCGTCCTCTGTGAATGCAATGCCCAGCTGTTCGCTCCATGAAGACAGAAGCTGTTCGCACAGCTCGCTGGCTTCCTGACGGTCACTTTCGTTGATGGACTGCGTGTTCTGCATCGCCAGAAAATACAGTTGCAGATAGCGGGTCTCCACGGCGGGGATCACCATGTGGTAGTGATTGGACAGCCGGTCGGTCAGCTCCTGCGCTTCCCGGAAGAACGGTTCATCATCCAGCTCGCGGATGAACTCTTCCGACAAAGCGATGATGTGGTTTTCCTGGATGCGCAGATAGGCTGCGTAGATGCGCAGCAGGATGACGATGATGGAGTGAAAGTCCAGCGATTCGATGAATGGGTTGTGCGAACGAAGGATACAGGCGACAAAGTCATGGATCTCATCATCGGTCGCTTCCAGTCCGGCAAAGACATAAGAGCCGTCCCGGGGATGGAACTCATCCTGTACCAGCTCGATGAAGAGCTGATAGCCGTTATCCTTCAACATCAGATCCAGCAGGAAGTTACGGATGTTCTTTTCCTTTCCTTCGATGCTGATGCCGTTGTTGTTCTTGCGGTGCAGGGTGATGTCATAGATGTTCATATCGTTGGAGAGGGCCAGCAGATCCTTGTGGATCGTCGCCCGGCTGACATAGAGCTGTTCGCTCAGTTCATAGATGCGGCAGTTGTCATAGGCGGCAAGCTGCATGCCGATGAAGGTCTTGCGGGCTGCCGGTGAGTGCTCGACAACGGATTTGTTTCGTTTGCGTACATTTTCCAGGATGCGCAGCTTCTGGCTGTGAGGACCGTCGATCCGTACGCCGATGCCGGTCTTCTTGACCAGCTGCAGCTGGTTGCCTTTCAGCCATTCATCGACCAGCTGAAGATCGTTTCGTATGGTCTTATTGGATACGGACAACTGTTCACTGATGCGGTCGATGGTGATATACGTTTCCTGGTTCAACAATACTTCAACAATTTTCATAACGCGCTTATTGATCATAGGCATCCCTCCTCATGTAGAATTATGCGATTTGTAAGGGATTTTGTCAAACGTTATCGAAAAAGCGGTCATCGCAGATGTGAAAACGGCAGATCGCAATCGGAGAAACAGCGGTCATGACGGAAAAGCGGATGCAAAGAGCGGAATCGGGAGAAAGGTTCCGTTTATGTCATATGGATAGAAAGGAGAATCAATCGATGGATATCAGAGAGAAGATCGAAATGTGGAAGCCGCAGCTGCTGGAGGATCTGGCGGCGCTGGTTGCCGTGCCTTCGGTGATGGATCCGGCCTCTGCCGAGCCACAGGCACCTTTTGGAACAGAGGTGCGGAAGGCATTTGACACATTTGCGGCGATTGCCGAAAAAAAAGGGTTTTCGGTGCGGGACTTTGACGGCTATGCGCTGGATGCCCGGCTGGGCGAAGGGGAGGACTACATCGGTGTCCTGGGACATCTGGATGTCGTGGAAGCTCGGGATCAGAAGGGATGGGACAGTGATCCCTTCGTGATGCGCCAGGACGGGGATCTGCTTTATGGTCGCGGGGTCAACGATGACAAAGGACCGCTGTTGGCGGCATTGTATGCGGCCTGGCTGATCCGGGAACAGGGACTGCCGCTGCGCCATCCGATCCGCATCATCGCCGGCGGGGCAGAGGAGACGACATGGGAATGTATGGAATGGTATTTCCAAAAGAATCCGCAGCCGCTGTGCGGATTTTCACCGGATGGCAACTTTCCGATCGTCAACGGCGAGAAGGGGATCCTGCAGGTGCGCTTCCTCTTTCCAAAGACGCAGGGCGTCACGCTGGCGAGCGCAAAGCGCGTCAACTTTGTCTGTGACGATCTGCTGGCGGAGCTGCCTTTTGACATCGCAGGGGAGCGGGCCGTGGAAAAAACGCAGGAGGAAGCGGGCGTTCGTCTGCACTATAAAGGAAAGAGCGCGCTGTCACGCAATCCGCAGCGCGGGGACAATGCCATCTTCCACTTTGTAAAAGATCTGGCGGCACGATCCTGTACCGGTGGCCTGCAGGATGCGCTCACCATGATCCGCGAGCAGTTCCTCGATGATTTTTATGGAGAGAAGAGCGGACTGGCGGCGCAGGATCCTGCCATGGGAAACAATTCGGTGTGTGTGATGTCGATGAGCACCTGTGCGCAGGGAATCGAGGTCTGTGTCGATGTCCGTTATGTGAAGAGCGTCAGTGAAGAGGCGTTGCGCAGACGGCTCTCACAGATCGCCGATCACTACCATGCCTCGCTGGAGATCCTGCGCCACAAGCGCCTGCTGTATGTCGATGCGGACAGCGAACTGATCCGGGCGCTGAAACGTGCCTATGCGCGTGTGATGGACGAGGAGGCACAGGTCTTCACCAAGGGCGGTGCATCCTATGCCCGGGTGCTGGATCACGGAGTGGCCTTCGGTGCGACTTTTGACGGAGAGGATCCCCGCCCACATATGGAAAATGAATGTCAGCGTATTTCCTCGCTGCTGAAGGCCTGTGCCATCTACTACGAGGCCCTCGTGGAATTAGCGGTCGAAAAAGAATGAAACCGTTGCCAAATTGTTAGAAATTGCCACAATGATAGAGAACCGGATTCATGTATTATCACATTTTCTTTTGACAATGTCTGATAAAATAAAGACATAAAAGGAGGAACAAGCAATGAAAAACATTCAGGCAAAACTTCAAACATTTGCCGGGGCAATGATGGTGCCGATCATTCTGCTTGTGTTGGTAGGTTTCTTCGTAGGTATCGGTAGTGCCTTTACGAACTACATTCTGCCAGAGGGGAATATTCTGTATAATCTGTTCACGATGTTGTCCAATCTGGGCTTCTTCTTCATGAACAATTTGCAGCTGTTCTTTGCAGTGGCGATCGCATTTACGTTAGCCAAGAAAGAAAAAGGCTGGGCCGCATTCGCCGGTATGATCATGTATTTCTGTTTTATGAGGGGAATTGAAGGCTGGGCAGCTCTGGAAGGCTGGACAGCAGAGACCACAACGGTCGAAGCGTTGATGGCAAACGGATATACGGAACAGGCCGCGATGAACTTCAATGCTCTCTGGTCGAGCTGCTTGGGCATCTATGCGTATAATATGGGTATCTTCTCCGGTATTATCGCAGGTTTGGTAACTGCAGGGCTGCATAATCGCTTTGTAGATACGAAACTGCCGGCAATGTTCGCATTCTTTGCAGGAACGAAATTTGTCATCATGATGGTAACTCTGGTTTCCGTTCCGCTCGCAATCGTGGTATACTATGTATGGCCGTACATCGGTGCCCTGCTGCAGGGAATTACCGCATTTATCAATACCAGCGGTCTGTTCGGAACGTTCGTGTTCGGTACGTTGGATAAGATGTTGCTGCCATTTGGTATCCACCATCTGATCGCGTTCCCGATCGAGTACACTTCGGTCGGTGGTACGATGACGATCGACGGTGTGCTGTATGAAGGTGTTCGTAACATCATCAACGGTCAGGCTGCCAGCGCAGATGCGACCGGTTATATCACGCGTAACTTTACGACAGGTCGTGTACTGTTCCAGCTGACTGGTCTGCCGGGTGCTGCGTTTGCGATGTATCGCTGCGCGAAACCGGAAAACCGCAAGAAAGTGGCTGCACTGCTCATTCCGGCCGTGTTCACACTGGCAATGGTCGGAATCTCCGAGCCGATCGAGTATACCTTCTTGTTCGTAGCGCCGGCACTTTACTGGCTGGTATATGCGCCTCTTTGCGGTCTGTGCTATGTCGTTGCGGAGATCACGCAGGTTTCCATCAACGGAAATGCGCTGCTGTTCATGATCCCGAACCTGTTCCAGCCGCATAAGGTCCACGCGATGAGCTTGATCTACCTGCTGCCGCTGACCTTCGTCGTTTACTACTTCGTATTCAAGTTCTGCATCCTCAAGTTTGATCTGAAGACACCGGGTCGCGGTGATGACAACGATGAGATCAAGCTGATGAGCAAGAAAGAGTACAATGCGATCAAGGAAGCAGAAGCAGAGGGTAAGAATGCAGCGGATTCTCTGGAGGTTCGTATCATCGAAGCTCTGGGCGGTGCCGATAATATCGAAACGGTTACCTGCTGTGCGAGCCGTCTGCGCGTGACGGTCAAGGATGATTCATTGGTTGCGCCGGATGAGGCATGGAAGAATTTCCTCGAGGCACTGGGTGTCGTTCGCGGAAAGAACTCCATTCAGGTCATCTACGGTGTGCGTGTCGTCAATATCACGACCGCAGTGAAGGATATCCTACACATTGACTAAATAAGCAGGCAGGGCGTGATACCCTGCCTTTGCGTTCAACAGGAGGAAATTATGAAAAAAAGCGAGAAGATACGCAGGAAAAATAAACTGAAGACGGTGAAGAACTACCGTTATCTGAAATATGCGCAGTATGCTTGCATCCTCATCATCGTGCTGTTTCTGATCTATGTCGTCGGACTCTCGAGCATGTATCACCAGACCTATGAAGAATTGCTCAGCGGCAATCCGTTGGTGATCACCGGCTTTATGATCTGCACGGCGAACCTGTATGTCTGGTGGGTCCTGAAGCACTTCAACGAAGATGTCTTGAATTTGGAACATATCGAGAGCATGCGCATCAATCTGATCGTACTGGCGATCTGTCAGTTCTTCCTGATGAACTTTGTATCGACGATCCTGATGATCCTTTCGCTCGTGAAGTATTTCCGCTGGGATCAGTTTTCCTGGAAGAAGTCACTGCGAGAGCTGAAAGAAGATGGACAGCTGTCTGTGCTGATCACGACGCTGGTCGTCATGTTGTTGTTTGTCGCACTCGTCTTTACCCTTTTCTTTGCGATCAGAGGTTGAGAGAGTAAATCGGTCATAAAAGTGGGCACGGTGAGTGCGTCAGAAGCCGGAGAGCTGGTCGTTCAGTTCTCCGGCTTTTTTACGATCGTATCCGATTTTTTCAAAGAAGCGAGCCGGATGCTTTTTTCTACTGCTCATTTATTAAAAAGTACAAAACATTTCACAAAAAATGCAATCCACGATCGAGCGTTCTGCGTTATAGTTACGATGAAAGGGTTTACATTCTAAAAAGGGGGAATGCGAAAACAATGATCCGAAATGATCGCCTGGAGAGAGAATGTCTGGATCTTCTCTCACGGATCCGACGGCTCATATAAGAGACAAATAAAAGGGAGGGAAACAATGAAACTGACAAAGATCGCACTTTCTGCGGCCATGGCGATGAGCGTGTTTGCGGGCATTCCGCTGACCACGACCGTTTTTGCTGCAGAAAACTATGTGTATGACGGCGACCTGAGCGAAAAGGGGACGGCGGCACCAGATGCCTGGGGCGCGACCCCGACACCGGAACAGTATCGTTACCAGAAAGAAGAGCTGGCCGGATTTGTTCACTTCGGCCCAAATACATTCAATAATATCGAATGGGGCGAGAATTATGGCGACCGCACACCGGATGAGATCTTCATGCTGGAGGAGGATTTCGATGCAGAGACGCTGGTCAAGGCATTCCATGATGCCGGATTCAAGAAGATCATCGTAACGGCAAAGCATCACGACGGCTTCTGTATCTGGAACAGTGCATACACGGAATACGATGTGGCTTCTACGAGCTATAAGGGCGGTCAGGGGGATATCCTGGCGGAGATCAGTGAAGCATGCACAAAATATGATGTGGACATGGGGCTCTATCTGTCACCGTGGGACATCCATGATGAAAGCTATGGCTATTACGATGCCGAGGGCAATCCGACCGATGCAAAACAGGATGTCCTGGATTACAACGATTACTATGTCAACCAGCTCAATGAGATCCTTGGAGATGACAAATATGGCAATAACGGGCATTTTACCGAGATCTGGATGGACGGCGCAAAAGGAAGCGGCGCCAATGCGCAGGATTATGACTTCCAGCGCTGGTATGACACCATTCAGGCACAGGAAGGTGTACAAGCAGGTTATGACAGCGAATGCATGATCTTCCAGTGCGGAGCCAATACGACCGTACGCTGGATCGGCAATGAAAACGGCTATGCCGCCAAGAACACATGGTCGAAATCCATCGTGGATGTAGAGGCGGACACCTGCGATGACAATCGCCAGGGCAGCTATGCGATCGGTTATGAATACGGCAACAAGTGGACCGTTCCGGAAGCCGATACACGGATCACTTCCGGCTGGTTCTGGGGACCGAACAAGAATACGCCAAAGAGCATTACGGATCTGGCCGACATGTATTTTAATTCGATCGGGCATAACGCACCGCTGCTGTTGAACGTACCGCCGAACACGGAAGGGACCGTCGATCAGGCGATCCTGGATCGACTGGCGGAATTCGGTGCGAACATCGAGGAGACGTTTGCGAATAATCTCGCGGCAGACGCTGTGATCGGCGCTTCTACCGTCAGAGGAAACGATGCGGCCTTCGCTCCGTCCAACGTGCTGGACGGCAATGATGCGACTTACTGGGCGACCGATGACGGAACGAGCGAAGGCTCTCTGATCATCGACCTCGGCGAAACGAAGACCTTTGACGTCGTTTCGGTGGAAGAGGCCATCCAGCTGGGGCAGAGCATCAATGAATACAAAGTGGAATACCGCAATGGGGAAAACAGCGAGTGGACCCTTTTGGATGAGGGCGAGACGATCGGTGCCAAGCGTCTGATCCGTACGGCTGCTGTCAGAGCCGATCAGCTGCGCATCACCGTCGATACCAACAAGAACGACGCGGTGCCGATGATCAGCGAGGTCGGTGTGTACAAGGCCAGCGAGGACTTTGAACTGACCGGAACCGCTCCGATCGGCATGGATGTCATCGACATCGAAGATACCGATGTTTCCGATGGGGCCGGCTTTGCCTTTACCAACGGTACCTGGATCGCCGAGAGCGGTACGAATTTCATCAACGGTACGAATCGCTACGCCAACGCCGGTGCGTCACTGACCCTGACGTTCCACGGATCCAAGGTCTACCTGCTTGGTACGAAAGATCCAAATCACGGAACAGCAAGCATTTCGATCGATGGCGGTGATCCGGTGACGATCGATACAGAAGCAGATGCACGCGCACTGGGACAGATGCTGTTTGCGTCGGAAGATCTGGCGGACGGCGATCACACGCTGACCCTCACGGTCGGTGATAGCGGAGCGATCGGGCTGGAAGCGGCCTATGTCATCAACAACGGCGGCGTCGGCATGATCGGTCTGGAACAGGACAGCTACACGATGAATGAAGATTCTTCGATGGAAGTAAAGATCATCCGTGTCGGCGGTACGACCGGTACCATCCATGCCCTGCTGCAGCCAAATCCGGGCACGGCCATCCAGGATGATTTTGATACGGAACAGATCACGGAGATCGTGATGGCGGAAGGACAAAGCGAAGCGACAGCGACGGTGACCACGCGTCGCAACACCAATGTGACGGGCGACCGTCAGTTCTCGATCGAACTGGTCGACCCAAGCGACGGGCTGATCATCGGCTTCAATGACCGGGCGCAGATCACGATCAAGGATACGGAAACGGTCTCGCTGGAAGAACTCGATGCGCTGCTGGAGGAGGCCCGTGAGCGGAAACGCGACTGGTATGTATCCGGCTGGGAGAACTTCGCACAGGCGCTGACCTTTGCGGAGACGATCGCGGATATGAGCGATCCGGACGGCAATGATGTGACGAAGGCCATCGAAGATCTGCGCAGCACCATGGATGCGCTGGTGGCACGTGAGCGTTATACTGAGAGCGACCGGTTCCGGTTCCCGTGGAGAGAGGGATCTTCCGCGGTGCTGGAAGCAGAGTTCGCAACCGAACTGATCAACGATGAAAGCAATGACAATGGCTGGCCGATGGAGGTCAGTGAGGCAGAGTGGGCAAGCAATGGAAAATTCCTGAATTCGATCAACGCAGGCGATGTGGCCAAATTTGCATATACTGCCGAAAAGGCAGGTACTTACCATGTCACGGCGTATTACCGCAGCGGTTCGAATACGAATGCGCTGGCATGGAGCGAGGAGAGCGGTAAGATCGAAAGCGGTACGGCAGCGGCCGGCGCTTCCAGCGCGGAAACGACCCACACGGCAGAGTTCGATCTGATCGTTACCGAAGCCGGTGACGGTACGCTGGTCTTCACCGGACCATCCGGCCGTTCCCCTCAGCTGGACCGTCTGGAGATCGTACCGGTCGATGTCGAACTGGCAGAATACACGATCACGGCATCGGCCGGTGCCGGCGGAACCATCAGCGATGCGGGCAGCACCACGCTGACAGAAGGATCGGACAAGACGTATGCGATCACGGCGAATGAAGGCTATGCGATCGCGGATGTGCTCGTCAACGGGACGTCCGTCGGAGCGGTCTCTACATATACATTTGAAGATCTGCGTACGGATGCTACGATCGAGGCGCGTTTCGTATTCGATCACTACACCGCAGACGATCCGTTCCGCTTCCCGTCTGAGGGAAACAGCGCAACGCTGGAAGCGGAGCATGTATCACAGATCCTCAACGATGAAAGCAACGACAACGGATGGCCTTGTGTCGTCACAGAAGGTGACTGGGCAAGCAATGGGAAGTTCGTGGATGCCCTCAACCAGGGAGATGTCATCAAGTACCATTACCGTGCGGATGAGGTCGGAACGTATCATGTCGTGGTGACCTACCGCAGCGGTTCGAATGCCAATGGACTGGCATGGAGCGAAGAGAGCGGCAAGATCGAAAGCGGAACGGTAGCGGCCGGAGCGGACGATGCCGGTGTGACCCACACGGCTGAATTCGATCTGCTCGTAACACAGGCCGGTGATGGCGTGCTCGTCTTTACCGGACCGGATGACAAATCTCCGCAGTTGGACAAGTTTGAGATCACGCTGACCAGAGAACCGGAACCGACACCGGTGGACAAGACACAGCTGAATGAAACGATTCAAGACGCGCAGGCGCTGGATGCGAAGGATCATACGGATGAAAGCTGGGCAGCCCTGCAGGAAGCGCTGCGCCAGGCCGAGCGCGTGGCCGCGGATGCAAATGCCGATCAGGCTGCGGTCGATGCGGCAGAGCAGGCGTTGAGCGATGCGATCGCGGCGCTGGAAGATGCACCGAAGGAAGAACTCCCGGGTACGGGCGATGAAGATCCACAGGATCCGAACCAGCCGGCAGCGGACGATACGGATGAAACACCGGATCCGGAGCAGCCGACGGACAGCGACGAGGAAGAACGTGCGGATACGGCAACGGCCGACATGAGCGGCGCACTGATCGCGCTGGCGCTGGCCGCAGGCGCAGCGAGCGTCGTCACTTACAGAAGAAAACGAAGCTGACAGTGAACAAAGAAAAGGTGGAAACGTGATGTTTTCGCCTTTTTTCTACCACCGACGGTTGCAGGAAAGGCATGAAAAAACGGCAGAGAGCGAATCTCTGCCGTTGCGGTATCACCTAGCCTTCCGCATCACTGTGAACGTATGCGCGGATGGCACGAGCCACCCCACAGCCGTCCTGGTTGTCCACCACATGGTCACAGCGCCGCTGTACATCCGGTTCAGCGTTGCTCATGGCGATGGTCAGACCGGCCGCGTCAAACATGGCGCGATCATTGTTGGCATCTCCGCAGGCCATCACCTGTTCCTGAGGAATATGCAGCCGTGCACAGACACTGCGCAGAGCACTGCCTTTATCGACGTCTTTGGCGGTGATGTCGAAGCTGATCGGGCGATAATCGGTGACCGTCACCAGATCGGCCGCTTCGATGCGCCTGCGGTAGTCCTGCATGATCGCTGCGTCTTCATGAAACGCCAGGATCTTCAGGATGTCGTGTGCTTCTTCTTTAAGCTGTTTTGCACTGCGATCGACATGAGAGATGACCTGCAGGTCTTTACGAAATTTCGGGTTCATCGCATCGTAGAGAAAGCGTGCGTCATAAGGGACATTGGCATAATAGTCCTTCTTCCCTTTCAGAAACAGTGAAACCCCACAGGCATCGGCTTGATCGATCACAAATGAAAGGGCTTCGGGATCGATCGGCCGTTCCATGCGGACTCCGTCGATCTCACAGATGCCGCCGTTGGCGGCGATGACCCCCATCTCCTCGCTGATGCGATCGGCGATCATGCGCGCAAAGCTGTACGGCCGCCCGGTCACCGCATAGACGCGGATGCCGTTTTGGATACAGCGTTGCAGCTGTCGGCGGTTGTCTTCGCTGATGGAACCGTCATGCCCTATCAGCGTGCCATCCAGATCGAGCGCGATCAGCCGGATCTTACGCATAGGCGTCGTCGAGGATCGCTTCCAGCTCTTCCCGGGTGCCAAATGGCAGATGATCCAAAATCGGACTGGCCTTGATCTCCGCGAACTGTTCTTCACTGATGCCAAAGTCGGTCAGCTTTTTGTTGAGATGGATGCGTTCCAGGAAAGCGGTGAAGGAGCCCAGCAGGTCATCACTGTGGAAGATCGCTTCTGCGATCTCGTCAAATGCCGCTTTCTTTTTCTGCAGGTTGTGCGCGATGAACGGGGTGAAGACGACCGCCAGGGCTTCGCCGTGCGTCATGTGGGCGATGCCGCCGATGATCTCAGAGAGCGGGTGTGGCGCATCGGCCCCGGAGTTGGCCAGTGCCCGTCCGGCCAGCGTATCGGCCAAGCTCATCGCCTCTCGATAACGAAGCTCCTTTGGTTCTTCCATGACCTTCGGCAGATTTTCGACGATCAGGCGCATCGCTTCCAGGGAATCCATCTTGCTGTAATGAGAGGCCCTTGGGTTGATATAGGCCTCAAAGGCGTGCGTAAAGGCATCAAAGCCGGTCGCGGCGCTCATGCGCACCGGAAGCGTCAGCATCAGTTCCGGATCCAGAATGCACTCTCTGGAGAAATTATCGGTATGATAGAACGTGATCTTCTCCTTGCCGCGGGTGATGACCGCTGCCTGCGTGACCTGTGAGCCGGTGCCGGATGTCGTCGGTACGCTGATGAGCGGCAGATGCTGCTCACTGTAGGACGGATCGATCGTAAAAGGAGAATCATAGGCAGAAAAGATGTGGTCCCAGTCGATGTGATCGGCACCGTTGGCAAATGCGATCGCCTTGGCGGTATCGATGGAGCTGCCGCCGCCCACGGCCAGAACGAAATCACATGGATGTTCCTTTAACAGGGCAAAGCCGCGTTCGACCATCTCCGCATCCGGATTCGGCATGACCTCATCAAAGTGGATCACTTCGATCCCTTCTTTCTGCAGGATCTGTTTTACACGGGCATACAGCGGCTGCAGCGGAGCATCCGGTGTGGTGACCATCAGAGCGCGTGTACCATAACGCTTACAGATGTCCCCCAGCTGATCGAGCTTGCCGGCGCCGAAGTGAATGCGCGTAGGCTGATAATATTGAAACATAGAAAAACCTCCTCCTCTTTCTTTATTATAAACGATGAAATGCGCACGAAAGGGATGTCCATGCGCATTTCATACCGCATTATTGAGGAAAAAAAGAACAGGTACAAATGTTTGCCACAATGATGGGTAAAAAATCAGATCGAAGTGCTTTCGGATGCCGGCGCAGTTCTGTTATACTGAATAAAAAAGGAGTGATGATATGCAGTATCTCATCGATACCGCCGATCCAAACGAGATCGAAGAAGTGATGGCCTATGGCATTGACGGCATCACCGCAAATACGACCATGTATCGCAGACAGGGAATCGGGGTCCGGTCGTTCGTCGCCCGGTGGGCAGAAAGGAAACCGAGCTTTCTGAGCGGGGAGGTCATCGGAAGCTTTGAACAGATGGAACAGCAGGCAAAAGAGCTGCTGGCGATCGATCCCGACATCGTCATCAAGATCAACTTTTCCAAAGAGGGACTTCGTCTGGCACATCGGCTGCACCAGCAGGGGGTCCGTACGGCGATGACGCTGCTGTTTACCGTCACGCAGGCAGTGGCGGCAATGCAGGCCGGGTGTGACTATCTGTTCTTCTTCATCGGGCGTAACGAGGAACAGGGCTGGGATGGCATGGAGGCGATCGCCCAGTTGCAGGCGCTGGTCGATGCATGTAGGGCAGAAACCAAGGTGGTCGCCGCCTCGATCAAGAATCTCTACCAGCTGGAACAGCTGGCCCGTCATCACATCGACTGTGCAGCGATTCCATATGCGCTCTATATGCGTTCGCTTCAGCATCCGCTGACCGAGAGCGGCGCAAAGACGTTTATCGAGGATTACGAACAAAACGAACAGAATAAAAAAGCCTGAGATATGACTCAGGCATTGAGAGCGGGCGATGTTTCTCTGGTGAGAAAGCCTGGCTCTCTTTTCTTTTTGTACAGCCAGCCAAACAGCAAGATGCCTTTGGCGAAAGAGCTGATGGTGATCGCCCACCACACGCCGTTGAGGCCGAGCCAGGACGTCAGCACGGCGGCGAGGGGAATGCGTGCCGCTGTGAGTGTGACGCTGACGATGGAAGGTGGCAGGGTCCGTCCCAGCCCGTTGAAGGTGCCGGCAGCGGTGTATTCCAGACACATGAACGCCTGTGAGAGCGCAAGGATGCGCAGATAATCGATCCCCATCGCCTGGATGGAAGGATCCGTGATGAAGATGCGAAAGATGGGACCTGGGAAAAACAGCAGCACCGCAGTGGTGAACAGGCCCCATCCCAGCATGATGCGCACCGACAGGGAGAGACCCGTTTCGATCCGACGGGCATTGCCGGCACCGTAATTCTGAGCGGTAAAGGTGTTGAGGGCCGCCGCAAAACCCTCTGCGCTCATCCAGGAGATCGATTCGATCTGGGAACCGACCTTCTGCACGGCGACGGCTCCATCGCCCCATACGGCGATCATGCGTGCGATCACCATGGAGATGCAGGAAAACAGCATGCTCTGCAGTGCGCTGGGAAGTCCCAGCCGCAGGATGTCCGCCACGGCGTTTCGATCCGGAAAGGAAAAAAGACGGATCTGCGGAAAGAGAAGTTCGTCGGCCTTTGCCGCCTGAAGAAAGATCAGCGTGACGACGGCCTGCGCCAGTACGGTCGCGATGGCGGCACCGCTGACACCCAGTGCGGGAATCGGCCCGAACCCGAAGATGAACATCGGATCCAGGATCAGATTGAGCACCAGCCCGATCGCGGTGGCCGCAAAAGAGGTTCGGCTGTTGCCCATGGCAGTAAAGATGCCGGTATAGATCTGATTGAGAAACGAGAAGATCACCAGCCCGCAGGTGATGATGAGATAGCTGCGCGCATCGGCAGCGACCTGCGACGAGTTCAGGTTGAAAAAGCCGATCAGCGGATGGGCAAACAGGACGCAGACCAGCGAAAAGACCAGTGCCAGCACGATGCCGGACACGATCGCGCCGTGTGCGTAGCTGGCGGCACCTTGTCGGTCGTCATGCCCCAGCGACTGGCCGACCTTGATCTGTCCGCCCATCTTGGAAAGCGTGGCCAGACCGTTGGAAAACCACATGAACATGCCGGCAGCACCGACTGCGGCCACCGCATCGGCACTGATGCGTCCGATCCAGATCATATCGACCAGGTTGTAGGCCATCTGGATCAGGCTGGTGGCCATGATCGGTGCGGCGAGCGCACCGAGCGAAGGAAGGATCGCCCCTTCCAGCAAATTGACATATCTGCGCATGTGCATTCCCCCGATCTCCCCTGTCCTGCAGACAACAAGAAAACTGTACCATGGGATGCGGCGGGAATCAAGGGGCGTTCGCTCATTTTTCGCTCGAGAATGCGGTGGCCCGGCTCTTCTTCAGCCAGCGTGCCATCTCTTCGTGCAGCTGTGCTTCGCTCTGTTCCACGAC
>ERZ1643246.2396-NODE-2396-length-17936-cov-7.609977_pt1 | contig 17936 bp, 16 predicted proteins | sample MGYA00579265_ERZ1643246 | MGnify/ENA primary metagenome ERZ1643246 (study PRJEB29033, sample SAMEA4952261) | chicken gut metagenome | biome: Broiler Chicken; feature: Gastrointestinal Tract; material: Caecum | place: Ireland | collected 2018 | study: Broiler...
TTATAAAATATAGTACAAGGATCCCAAAGGATCAGTATGCATTTAACGGTACGTCATCCTCGAAAGGCCGGATGTCTTTAATCTCTACGTAGTAGCCGTACTGCGGGTTGACTTCGATGTAAACGCGGTCACCAATATGATGGCCCATGAGGGCTTTTCCCAACGGGGATTCGATGCTCACACGATTCTTCATGGAGTCTACCAGCACCGTCGTGACAAAGGAGAAAACATCTTCTTCGTCGTCTTCTTCAAAGTAAAGAGTGACCGTTGTGTTGACGCCCACCTGATCGGAAGCGGTGTGGTCATCCACCACCTCTGCGGTCCGGATCATACGCTCCAGATAGCGGATACGGCTTTCGTTACGGTTCTTTTCTTTTTTGGCTGCATGATATTCAAAATTCTCGCTCAGGTCGCCATGGGCCCTGGCTTCTTTCACATGTTCCAGAAGCTCTTTGCGCACGACAACCTTGCGGTGTTCGATTTCTTCTTTCATTTTATCAATGTCATGCCGGGTTAATTTGTGTCCCATTTTTTCACCTGCTTTCGTTGGTCTGCCATTTTTTTAATAAGCCTTCAATTCTTTCCACAGACGGCTGTAATAACTGTCCATTTCCTCTCCCAGATACTGATAGACTTCGCATTTATTCATGATATCCTCATCCGGGAAAATGGTCGGATCTTCCCTGGTTTCCTCATCCAGTTCCTCGTAAACAGCTTTATTCGGAGTTCCATACCAGATATAATCAAAATTCAGCATGGCAATATCCGGGCGGTTCATAAAATCAATGAATTTTTCCGCCGCCTCCTTATGTTTTGCGGTCTTCGGGATCATCCAGCAGTCAAACCAGATATTCGTCCCTTCTTTCGGAACCACATATGTGAGATCTTCATTCTCCTCGATGGCCACCGTGGCGTCACCGGAATAAATGACGCTGAGGGCTGCATCTCCGGAGATCATGGCGTCTTTGGTCTCGTCCACCAGATAAGCTGCCAGCAGATGTTTCTGCTCCATAAGCATAGACTGTGCCTCCAGAAGAGCATTTTTATCCGTGGTATTGATGGAATATCCTTTCAGCTTCAAAGGCGCAATGAAAGCATCCCGGACGCTGTTTTCCATGATGATCTGATCTTTATACTTCTCATTCCAGAGAACAGACCAGCTGTCCACATCCTCGTCGACCATTTTTTCATTGTAAAGGATTCCCACCGTGCCGAAGAAATACGGAATGGCATACTGATTTTCCGGATCAAACGCCTTGCAGAAATCCATGTATTTCTGATCCACATTTTCAAAATACTCCATACCGGAAGTATCAATGGGCTGCGCCTCTCCGTCCATGATCATTCTCTCGATCATATAATCGGAGGTACAGATCAGATCATAGTTTATGCCGCCGGACTGATACTTGGTGTACATGTCCTCCGGCGTGATATATTCTTCATACTTTACTTCAATGCCTGTCTCATCCTCAAACATCTGGATGGTGTCTCTGTCAATGTAATCGCCATAATTGAAAATGACCAGCGTATTCTCATCTTCCGCTGCATGGCCTCCGGCACAGCCGGCTGCAGCCAATGCCGTACCCAGCACTGCCAGCGACAAAATGCATCTCTTCCGGAACCTGCCTTTCTTTCCTGCAGCGGTTTTTCCCGGAGTCCTGCCGATTTCTCTTGTACCGGCATTATGGAAAATATTTTTCAAATGTTTCAATACTGCACCTCCTTCTTTTCCTTCGTGGCCGACAGACGGTTGATGATGGCAAGAAGGATCAAAATGATAAACAGCAACAGTGTGGACAAGGCGTACATCTGCGGGTTGATCCCCCGTCGGAGCTGCTGATAGATCATGGTGGATATGGTGTTGATGCCGGCGCCTTTGGTAAAGTATGTCACCACGAAATCATCCATGGATATGGTGAAGGCGAAGAAAAATCCGGCGAGGATTCCCGACATGATCTCCGGGAGGATCACCTTCACAAAGGCGTACACGTGGGACGCTCCCAGATCCAGGGCCGCCTCGTAGAGATTCTTGTCCACCTGCTGCAGTTTCGGCATCACATTGAGTATGACATAGGGAAGTCCGATGGTCACATGGGCAATGAGCATGGAACTGAATCCCAGGGTCATGAAATGCACAAATAAAAGCATGATGGCGATACCGGTAACCATCTCTGAGTTCAGCAGAGGAATGTTCGCCACCGACTGCATCACGCCTTTCATTTTCTTACCCATCGCAGACATGGCGATGCATGCCAGCGTACCAATGACAGTGGCAATAAGAGCCGCTGAGGTAGTAAGAATCAAAGAAGTACGCACCGCCAGCAGGACCTCCTCATTCTGAAACAGATCTGTGTACCAGTGGAGGGTAAAACCGCCCCATACAGTCCTGATTTTCGAGTCATTAAAAGAACAGACAATGAGAATCAGCAGAGGCGAATACAGTAAGAATCCGATCAGGCCCACATAAATCCTGCCTGCATATTTTTTTGCTTTTACCATAACATTGTATCTCCTTCCTCCGCTTTGCTTCTGTTCATAACAGCCATGCTGATCAGAATGAATGCCATCAGAACGATCGAGAGACCGGAACCGAGATTCCAGTTGTTGGACAGATTAAACTCCTGTTCAATGACGTTTCCGAGAAGAAGGATCTTGGATCCGCCGAGAATATCCGCCACAACGAACTCCGACATACTTGGAATAAAGACCATGGTCACTCCGCTGATAACGCCCGGCAGAGAAAGAGGGACGATAATTTTTCTGAAAGTCACAAAAACTGTCGCTCCCAGATCCTGGGCCGCCTCAATGACATCCTTGTCGATCTTACTCATCACATTATAAATCGGCAGAATCATAAACGGCAGATAATCGTACACCATACCGATGAGAATCGCCCCTTTTGTATACATGATCCGCTGCGCCGGCAGGCCAAAAAAGCCCAGAAGGGCGTTGATGATCCCGGTGTTGGAAAGAAGCATCTGCATGGCCAGTACTCTCAAAAGAAAGTTGATCCACATGGGCAGGATAAACAGCATGATGATGGTGTTGGATACCTTGCCCTCATGCTGACTCAAAATATAGGCCAGAGGATAGGCGATCACAAGACAGATCACCGTGCTGCCAAGCGCCATCACCAGAGAATTACCAAAAGCCTTATAATGTACCGGGTCAGCGATGGCCAATACATTTTCCAGTGTAAACGCGCCGCTGCCGTCGGTCAGACCGTAGTAAAGAATCATAAACAGCGGTAAAATAATAAATCCCAGTGCCCACACGATGTATGGGCTTGCCAATATCTTTCTATTCATTTACATTCACCGCTTTCTCGTCATCAGATTCCGGTTTATTCATGATCTGAATATTAAATGGAATGACTGAAATGCTCACCTTCGTGCCCACCGGATGACAGACTGTGCTGTGCACCAGCCATTCATAACCGCCGGCCATGACGTCCATCTCATAATGAACGCCCTTAAAAATGAGGGAGGTGACCACACCGTCCAGAATGCCTTTTCCTTCTTCCCCGAGAATCACATCCTCCGGACGAATCACCACGTCCACCGGACGGTTGGTGCCAAATCCCACATCCACGCATTCAAACTTATGTCCCAAAATCTCCACCAGCCTGTCTTCCAGCATAATACCGTCGATGATATTGCTGTCGCCGATAAAGTCTGCCACAAAAGCGTTCTCCGGCTCGTTATAGATATCTTCCGGCGTACCCATCTGCTGAATATACCCCTGGTTCATGACCACCACTTTATCAGACATGGTCAGCGCCTCTTCCTGGTCATGAGTAATATAAATAAATGTGATGCCAAGCTCCTCCTTCAGGCGCATCAGCTCGTACTGCATGTCCTGGCGGAGCTTTAAATCGAGGGCCCCCAGGGGCTCGTCAAGGAGCAGCACTTTCGGCTCATTGACAATGGCTCTGGCGATGGCAATCCGCTGCTGCTGGCCGCCGCTCAAAGAAGAAGGCTTACGTTTCTCATAGCCGTCCAGATTCACCAGTTTTAAGGCATATTTGATCTTATCCCGGATATAGCTGTCCGACTTTTTCTTGATCTTTAGACCAAATGCGATGTTCTCCTCAATGGTCATATGCTGAAAAAGCGCATATTTCTGGAATACCGTGTTCAGATTTCTCTTGTTGGCCGGAACATCGGTGATATCTTTTCCGTCAAAAATCACTCTGCCCCGGTCCGGTTTCTCAAAACCGCCGATAATCCGCAGCGTGGTCGTCTTTCCGCATCCGGATGGTCCCAGGAGGGTGATAAATTCATTTTCTTTGACCTCCAGACACAGGTCATCCAGTACCATGGTTTCTCCAAAGGACTTGGAAATGTGATTTAATTCCACTAAGTTATTTTTCATTTATGTTTTCCCTGTATTCTAACCTTTCTCTCTGAATTTACATTTTCTAAAAACTTGGAGGGGATGTCACCCATAAAATATCCGCACCTTTTTCGGAAGAAATGTAATGAGTCCGGTCGGCCGTATAGTAAAAAGAATCTCCCTTTCCGGCTGTGTGTATCTCCTTTCCCAGATGAATCACGATCTCTCCCCGCAGTACATATCCGAATTCTTCCCCCTCGTGGGGATTATCCGGATAGGTGGAACCTTTCGCATCCAGATGCAGATAAATCGGCTCCATGGTATTTTTCTGAGCATTGGGAATGATCCACTGGATTCGGTTACCGTACTCTTTATCTTCTTTTACAAAATAATCTTCTTCTGTAAAGACAATCTGTTCCTGTTCCTTCTCGCTGCGAAAAAATTCTCCGATGGAAGTTCCCAGGCATTGCAGGATATCCTCCAGAGTTGATATGGAAGGAGACGTCATATCCCGTTCCAGCTGGGAGATAAACCCCTTGCTCAGCTCGGCCCGGTCCGCCAGCTCTTCCTGTGTCAACCCCTGCTTTTTTCTCAAATCTCTGATTCTATGTCCAATATCCATACTTTCCGGCCCACAGCGCTGTCTTCCTTTGACATGAAAAACCGCGTCTGCCCTTCTGCTGTTTCTGGCAGAAAATGCCCGGCGGCACCTCCTTTTTCTCTCTTTTTTCTCTTTTCCCTCTGCGGACTTTTTCGTCATGCGGGAAGGTCAGTAATTACTAAACAGAAAGTTTAGTATAATTAAACAAGCTGTATTATGGCAGACACTGGTATATTTGTCAAGAAAAAAATCCTGCCCGATGCAGGCGTTCGCCGCCATACATCTGACAGGATGATCTCATAGTGTTCGTACAGGTATTTTGTATTGTTTTATTCCGGAGTGATCTGCGTGTTTTCTTTTGATCTACGCGTCTTCTTTTACCCAGGCAATCTTATCTGCGAGGATCTCCGCAATCTTTGTCACCACTGGCTTCATGAGCACCAGAGCTTCCTCTCTGGTCTTTCCGGAGGCTGTCACCCGGATCAAAACGCCGTCCTCTTTGGCATAGGTGGCCACTGTCGGGTTCTCATTATCAAGGATATCGCCCAGCTGGTCCGCGATCGGCGCCTCCCCGATGACGCTCAGCGGCAGTTCATCCGGTCCCTTGACCTTGATATTGATGGATACAAAAACATGGTCGGAAAGGCGCCGGATGTACAGTCGGCTGCACTCCTCAAATAATGCCTTCATCTCCTTCGGTGGTCCCGGAAGCATGATCACCGCTTTATTGCCCTGGGCCATGATGATCCCCGGCGCCAGACCAGCCGGATTGGTGATGACCAGCGCGCCCTCCGGCACCATAGCCTGTTTTTTCTGACTTTCTGTCATCTGAGTGATGCCATAGGATTCCAGCCTCTTTTTCACATGCTGATACGTCTTTTTGTCAAAAATCAGCTGTTTGCCAAAATAAGAAGCCGCCACTTCCTTGGTCAGATCATCCTTCGTCGGCCCGAGGCCTCCGGTGGTGATAATCAGGTCCGAACGCTCCAGAGCCGTTCTTAATACATTGCTGAGTCTCTCCTCGTTGTCTCCGACTACGGACTGATAATACAGGTCAATGCCCAGTTTTGCCATCTCTTTGGCAATGTACTGGGCGTTAGTATTTACGATATTTCCCAATAACAGTTCCGTTCCAACACTGATAATTTCCGCTACCATAACTCTCGCCTTTCTTCTCTGTTTTTGTTTCATTATAACAGAGGCTCTCATTTTTTTCCAGAGCGGCAGCCTGGTTTTTATCCTGACATTCTGAATAAATTCGGCGCTTTGCGTTCATCCTTTTATATGAACGCAGGAGAAATTTTCTGCAGACATCACAGGATTGATTTCCTGCCGCAGGCAGGGTTCAGAAAACAGAATGTAAAAAGCAGGATATAACAGCAGGAGGGTACAAATGTTTCTAAACAAGGTAGAAATATGCGGTGTAAACACCTCGGAGCTTCCCCTTCTTTCAGAAGAGGAAAAAAACAGCCTGTTTGAGAAAATCGAACAGGGAGATGCCGACGCCAGAGAGCAGTATATCAAAGGCAATCTCCGGCTGGTTTTAAGCGTCATTCAGCGTTTCTCCGGCAACCATGAAAATGCCGATGATCTGTTTCAGGTGGGATGCATCGGCCTGATGAAAGCCATCGACAATTTTGACCGGACCCTGGACGTCAAATTTTCCACCTATGCCGTCCCTATGATCCTCGGAGAAGTCCGCCGCTATCTCAGAGACAACAACAGTATCCGGGTCAGCCGTTCCCTCCGGGACACGGCCTACAAAGCCATCTACGCCAGGGAACAGCTGCTCAAGACCATGGACCGGGATCCGACCATTGAGGAAATCTCTAAAGAAATCAATCTTCCGGAAGAGGACATCATCTATGCCCTGGACGCCATCGCCACTCCCGTCTCTCTCTTTGAACCGGTGTATCAGGACGGAAATGACGCTCTTTTTCTCATGGATCAGGTTTGTGATAAAAAAAGCAGGGAAGAGACCTGGGTGGAACATCTGGCTCTGCAGGACGCCATGAATCAGCTTACCAGCCGGGAATATAATATTATCCGGAAACGATTCTATGAAGGAAAAACTCAGACGGAAGTCGCCGATGAGATCAGCATCTCCCAGGCCCAGGTCAGCCGCCTGGAAAAAAACGCGCTGAAATCCATCCGAAGCTACTTAAATGAATAACACCACTAAAAAATCTGCCGCAACGCCGATGATCGCTCAAAAGGGGAAAACTTTTTCATCCCGGACAGATGATTCGTTTTCCTCTGAAGCGTGCCGCAGATTTTTTACAGGTTTCATTCCATTTTTATCATCTCTTTTTTCAGCCTATGTATGATCTTTTTCTCCAGACGGGAAATGTAAGACTGGGAGATGCCGAGCATATCCGCCACCTCTTTCTGGGTCTTCTCCTCCTCGTTTCCGTTGAGCCCGAAACGCAGGGAAATGATCAGCTTTTCTCTGTCCGTAAGGGTCTCCATGGCTTTTTTCAGCAGTTTTTTATCAATCTCATCCTCAATGTCTCTGGAAATGATATCGTCGTCGGTCCCCAGGATATCTGACAGGAGCAGTTCATTTCCATCCCAGTCCACATTGAGGGGCTCGTCAATGGAAACCTCCATTCTTGTCTTGCTGGTCCTTCTCAGATACATGAGAATCTCGTTTTCTATGCAGCGGGACGCGTAGGTGGCCAGCTTGATTTTCCGTTCCAGGTTGAAGGTCTGAATGGCCTTAATGAGACCTATGGTCCCAATGGAAATCAAATCCTCCACTCCGATGCCCGTGTTCTCGAATTTTTTTGCTATGTATACCACCAGTCTTAAATTTCTCTCAATCAGGATCGCCTTGGCTTCCTCGCTTCTTCTCGTATCCAGCTGGCTTAATACATAAGCCTCTTCTTCCGGCTCCAGCGGCGGCGGAAGCACGTCGGTTCCTCCTATGTAATGGACTTCTCCCCGCGGATGAAACAACTGCTTTACGTTGTTTACCATGGTGAATTTCACCCGCTCCATTCCCGATACATTTAACACAACTGGCATCTGTCCTATCCCCTCCTAAATCAGTACAGACTCTTGTGGCCGCCGATCGGTTCAGCTTTCTCTGCCCGTATCGGCACCCGGCGTCTGTTTTGTAAAAATATCTGCCGGCAGCAATACCGCAAATCTTCCGTCCTGAAAGATTTCCTGTGCGGTGATTCCCATCAGTCCCTCTGTGTCTGCGAGCACCTCCCCATGTTTTTTTACAATGATGTGGTCCGCAGCAATTCCCGGCATCCAGCCGTCTTTCCTGCCGACGGACGAATACGTAATCCGGTGGATCCCCGACCACAGATTTTCTGTCATGATTTTCCAGGGAAAATCCTTTTGTGTCACAAGAAAAGAAAGGATTTTCTTTTCCTCTTCATCCAGAAGTCCCTCCGCTTTTTCCAGAGGCAGGACACAGATTCCTCTTCCTGTCCACTGACTGACCAGAAGATTCCCGGAATCGTACCATCCCTGCAGACTCACAGTACGTCCTTTTCTCCGGATCTCCACTTCATAGGTACATTCTTTGATCTTCTCTGTCTCCCGCTGCATCCTCTTCCCCTCGCTTCTTATAAAAGCGGCCGCAGCCATACAGCCGACAGGCACCCACCATTGTACCGGCGGCGCTTTTCCTCTCTCTGTCAAAATATGAAGCAGGACATGACAAAAGCCGCCCAGAAGGAAGGTATACCCAAAGACCGCCGCCGCAGTTTTCAAAAAAAGCGGCAGACTGCGGATGGAAAACGTCCACAGAAGAACCAGACTGATCAAAAAGAATCCTTCCAGCATTCTCACTGTGCCGGAAACAATTCCCGCCTGGCAAAGCCAGAACAGGTAGCTTCCCGCCGCCAGAAAGGCTCCTGCTGCAATTCTTCTTTCTTTCATGCCGGGAAAAAAATCTTTTTTCACCAGCGCCAAAATCAGGTAGTCAATCATCCAGTTCAACAAAAACAGAACGTCCAGATAAATCATGTTTCATAAAATCTCAGTGTTTTTCAGAAACCGATGGTTTTTTATTCTGCGAATTTATTGTACTATAAAAGAATACAAAAAAAAGTCGAAACCGATAGGAAAAATCCTAAATGTTTCGACTTTTTTATACACAGAAAAGGCCGACTCCCGCCGGCCCTTGCATATTGTATTGATTCATCTGGTTATTTCATCATATAACAACAGATTCTCCAGACATTGTCTGTCTTTTACCGTCTCTTCTGAAGAAATTCCGGGATCTTAATCTCCATATCCCCTGCATCGTAAGAACGGGAGGAGTTATTTGGCTGCTCCGCTCTCTTGGAAGGAGCGGTCTTGATAGCCTGACCATTATATGTAGGTCCGTTCTCCGGCTTCTTGCTGCCAGCCGGGCGGGTACTCTTCTTGGAAGTGCCTGTGCCGGATACGTCGTGAAGACCGGTGGCGATGATCGTGATGCTCACCTCGTCTTCCGGAATGTCTTCGCTCTCCACATTACCGAAGATAATGTTGGCTTCGTCGCCGGCCACTTCTGTCAGATAAGAAACGGCCTCGTATACTTCCTGAATGCCCACATCTCCGGAGAAGTTGATGATAATGTCGGTGGCGCCGCTCACTGTTGTCTCCAGCAGCGGGCTCTCCATGGCCTTTTTGATGGCCTCCACAGCTTTATCTTCACCACTGCCCACGCCAATACCGATATGAGCAATGCCCTTGTCTCTCATGACAGTCTGGATATCCGCGAAATCCAGGTTAATGAGACCCGGTTTAAAAATCAGGTCGGTGATTCCCTGTACACCCTGCTGGAGTACTTCGTCTGCCTTGCAGAAGGCATCCTTGATGGATGTTCTCTTATCACAAATCTGCAGCAGCTTATCGTTCGGGATAATGATCAGTGTATCTACGTTCTCTTTGAGACGCTCAATACCCATGAGCGCATTGTTCATCCTTGGCTTGCCCTCAAAGATAAACGGTTTGGTGACAACACCCACTGTCAGTATTCCCAGATCTTTAGCGATCTCTGCCACAATCGGAGCTGCACCTGTACCGGTTCCGCCTCCCATACCGCAGGTTACAAAAACCATATCGGCATCTTTGACCAGCTCGGTAATCTCGTCCCGGTTCTCTTCCACCGCAGCCGCACCGATTTCCGGTTTCGCTCCGGCGCCCAGTCCCTTGGTCAGTCTCTCTCCAATCTGTACGCGTGTAGCCGCCTTACATAAATCCAGAGCCTGTTTATCTGTATTGATACCGATTAATTCCACTCCCTCAATTGATTCGTCAACCATACGGTTCACGGCATTGTTTCCGGCTCCGCCGACTCCGATTACCAGGATTTTAGCGTGAGCTAATTCTTCGTTTGACATAATTTCCAGCAAGGTCTACTCCTCCTTATTCTATATAAATGAATATAATCCACCTGATTTTAGTTTATGGTTATATAATACGTTTTTTCATAGAAATAATCAACAAAAATTTTTATTTTTGTCACGTTCCTATTTTCACTGTTTTTCCAAATTATATGTATATTCCTGTTTTTTCTGAAGTATGAATCATTTTTGCATTATTTTTTAACGAAAAACTCTTTTTTTCAAAACTATTTTTGTTTATTCACGAAAAGTAATGATGTTTTTTTCGTCTGTAAACAGATGCATATCGACGGTCCCTTTTTCATGCTCTTTGGACACCGCGCTGAGAATCTCCGAAATTCTGGACATCTTTCCGTCCAGATAGGCAGGAGTTCCCAGATAAATTTCAAATTTACCGGACAAAAGCGTGATATCATCCTCACTCTCAAAATGTATCTCGGAAATGTTCAGTCCATAGGTACTGATTTTTTCCGTGATAGAAAGAATGGTGTGGAAATAATCTCCGTCCACCGGAATCTTTTCGCCGAGAACCATTTTATTAAATTTCACGCCCGTCACCACCGGAACGCCGGCAAACAGATAATCCCGGCTTTCCTGCGCGATGCCCTCGGAATCAAAATATACATTTTCATTCATATACTCGAAAACGCCTGACCGAAGCTTCTCTTTCACATGAATCTTCAGCGTATGCGTATCGCCGAAACTCATGGAGATGTCTTCGATGAAAGGCAGGTATTTCTGTCCGAAAATCCGGTTCTGTGCCATCATGACCAGGGTATTTCCCACATAATCTTTTTTCTTTACTTCACGGATGATCTCCCCGGACGTGTAAGTCTGATTGCCGCTCACCTCAATGTTTTTAACAGAGAATCCCACGATCACACAGGCGGCGCCCAGACCCAGAATACACAGAAAGCACAGCCAGAAAATTATTTTATGCAGTTTATTGTTCTTCGTATTTTTGATAAGCGTCAACTGTCTGCTCTTCATTTCTCCCCCATTGAAACAAAACCGCTATTCCTTTATCCGCATGTACCTGGAAACCGACAACACCAGCCCCATCTCGATCAGCAGGAAACACAGCGATGTGCCTCCGTAACTGATAAAGGGCAGCGGAATTCCCGTGTTCGGTATGGTGTTGGTCACCACGCCGATATTAATGAACACCTGGATTCCCAGATGAGCGATGGTACCCACCACGATCATGGAGCCGTACAGATCAGCGGCGTTGAGAGCCACTACCATAAATCTCCATAAAAGGACAAAATAAATGATCAGGATACCCACCGCGCCGAAAAGTCCCAGTTCCTCGCAGATAATGGAAAAAATCATATCGTTGTGCGTCTCCGGCAGAAAACCCATCTTCTGCATGCTCTGCCCGAGCCCCTTTCCAAACAAGCCGCCGGAACCGATGGCGTACAGGCCCTGCATGGTCTGAAGACCGGTCTCATACTGCTCCGGATTCAGCCATATTTTGATCCGCTCCACCCGGTATCCCTGGGTGAGCAGCAAAATGGCGATTCCCGCCACCCCGGCCAATCCAATGGCAATGAACGGTTTCCATTTGTCACTGGCCACAAAAATCATGATGACTGTGATGGCCAGCAGGATAATACAGGTACTCAGATTCTCAATACCGACCACGACGATGATCGGCACCGCCAGGACAAAGCTTTTGAGAATCCCTTTCCAGGTCCTCAGCTGTTTGGCGTGGCGGCTTATGTATATGGCAAAAATCACAATCAGTGAAACCTTTGCCGCCTCTGATGGCTGAAAGCTCAGGGGGCCGATATTGAGCCAACGTTTGGACCCGTGGGATACCGCCGCAAATACCAGAGTGAAAATAAGCAGCAGGATGGTTCCCCAGTAATAGACCGGGAGCATCCATTTCCGGCTTCTCCAGAAATGATAGTCAATCCGGGCGACCAAAAACATGGCAACAACTCCGATCACCGCAAAGACTGCCTGACGTTTCAACCAGTATGCAGCGTCATTCATGTACAGGCTTCCCCGGTAAGAACTTGTGCTGTATACCATCACAAGGCCGAAGCCCACCAGAAAAATCACCAGAAATACAATGGAATAATCCATGGCGTGGGGACGGCGCACCGCCGTCCGGCTTCTGACGCCGGTTTTCCCGGCTGTGGTCCGTTTTCCCGTGCCGCCCGGCCTGGCTGTCGTACGTCTCTGCATATTTGCTTTTCCGGACATTTTACCAGCCATTTTACTCACCCCTTGAATCTGCGGACAATCTCTTTAAATACCTGTCCCCTGACCTCATAATTCTTAAACATTCCCCAGCTGGCGCAGGCCGGAGACAACAGCACCGCATCTCCCGGAACTGCCTTCTCTCTCGCAATCTCCATGGCTTCCTCAAATGTATCGGCATAGATGACATTCTGAAATCCGTGAGCCACAGCGGTCTTTCCGATTGCCCGGGCGGTGGCGCCCATGAGAATCAGATATTTTACCTTTCCATCGAAAGATTCAATCCACTCATCGTACTCCGCCTTTTTATCATAGCCGCCTCCCAGAAGGATGGTCGGTTTCACCATGGCCTGAATGCCTTTGATGGCCGCATCCGGGTTGGTACCCTTGGAATCATTATAATAGTCGACGCCGTCCACGGTATCCACATACTCGATACGGTGTTCCACCGCGCGGAACTCCATGACTGCCTCCCGGATATTCTCCACCGGAACGCCCATATAATAACTAATGCCGATGGCCGCCAGAATATTCTCATGATTATGGCTGCCGAGAAGACGGATCTCCTTTGTGGAACAGACCGGGATCTCTTCCCTGCCGGTCCGGATCACAAAAGTATCTCCTTTTAACACAATACCCTCTTTTAAATCTTCTTTCCGGCTGAACATCACCGGAGCAGCCGGCGTTCTCTCCGCCATGGCTCTGGTGGCCGGATCATCATAATTTAACACGATCACATCGTCTTTGGTCTGTTTTTTTGAGATGGAGAGCTTCGTCTCCCCGTAAACTTCCATAGTTCCGTGACGGTCCAGGTGATCCGGCGTCAGATTGAGCACCGCGCTGACCGCCGGATGAAAGTCCACCGTGGTCTCCAGCTGAAAGCTGCTGATCTCCGCGGCGATCACCGAATCCGGGCAGGTATCCAGCGCCACCGAAGTAAACGGAATACCGATATTTCCCACAACGAATACCGAATCATACCAGGATTTTAAGATGCTTCCCACCAGCGCTGTCGTGGTAGTCTTCCCGTTGGTTCCTGTGATAGCCGCGATTTTGCCTTTGGCGAAATGGCTGGCCAGCTCAATCTCTCCCCAGACAATCTTTCCTCTATCATAAAAGGAGCGGGCAATGGAACTGTTCACAGAGATTCCCGGGCTCAGGATCAGCATATCGTACTGATCTGCCAGGCTATCTTTGTATTCTCCCAGCTCAAATGTCAGATGCATGTTTTCCGGCATCTGTGATACCACTGCCTCCGTATCCAGTTGTTCATTTCCGTCATAGATTGCCGCGTCAAAACCGGCCCGGCCCAGAAGCTTCGCCGCTCCCACGCCGCTGACTCCGGCCCCGGCAATCAGTATATTCTTTCCTTCTAACATAACTCATTCTCCAATCTGCTAATAAGCAAGCATTCCAATCAGGCAGAGCACCGCCGTCACGATGGAAAAGATAGATACCACCTTTGTCTCCGGCCAGCCGGACAGCTCAAAATGATGATGGATCGGCGCCATTTTGAAAATACGTTTTTTGGTCTTTTTATAATAGGTAACCTGTATGATCACCGACAGCACCTCCACAAAATAGATGAAGGCCACGATCGGAAGGAAGAACGGCACCTGCAGCATGTAAGCCATTGACACCACAAATCCTCCCAGTGCCAGGGAACCCGTATCTCCCATAAACACTTTTGCCGGATAGGTGTTAAAACAAAGGAATGCCAGCAGAGCACCGATGACAGCGCAGGCCACCGGATGCACATCTGTTTTGGCCGCCACCGCGATGACAGTGAAAAACACGGCGATCAATGTGGTCACACTGGAGGCAAGCCCGTCGAGACCATCGGTGAAGTTTGCTCCGTTGACGGTTCCCAGTACCACAAAAAACAGAATCGGCACATAAAGAATTCCCAGATCCACCATTTTCCCTCCGGTGAAAGGAATCATAACTTCTGTTCCAAGACCGGAATAATTTACCATATAAAATGCAAATACCGCCGTGATAAAAATCTGTCCCAGCATTTTCTGCGCCGGCGTCAGTCCCAGATTCCGCTTCATGACTACCTTAATGTAGTCGTCTAAGAAACCGATGAGACCAAATCCCAGAGTCACAAAGAGAACCGGAACGATCTTCGGATAGTCGGCAATATAAAACACCGAGCCCACCAGGATTCCAATGAGAAAGAGGATTCCTCCCATGGTAGGCGTGCCTGACTTCTTCAGATGGGACTCCGGTCCCTCTTCCCGGATGAACTGACCAAATTTCAATCTATGTAAAAACTTGATCATTCCCGGTCCCAATATTAAAGTGACAAAAAATGCCGCCAGGGCTGGTATTGCAATTGACTGATTCATAGTTTAACCTCCATTTTATCTCTGTGCGCCGGCACATCCGCCGCAAAACAGAACGTGACAGCACACGTAGTAAATTTAAGACATTCTACCACAGTATAATCCTCTTTTCAGATATTATCAAGATAGGGCAGGATATTTTGGAAGATTTCCGCCATCACCGGAGCAGCGATGGTTCCGCCGTAATAGACGCCCACCGGTTCATCGATCAGAACCAGCCCCATAATCTCCGGATGGTCCGCCGGAGCGAAACCGAGGAAAGAAGAAATGTACTTTCCGGTTCCCCGGGGAAGCTTTTCACTGGTGGCTGTCTTCCCTCCCACCTGATAGCCTTCCACCTGGGCGTTCTTTCCTGTTCCTTCTGAGACCACCGCTTCCAGCAGGGAACGCATGGTCTCAGACGTCTGCTCCGTCACCCGCCCCGTCTTTGTCTCGTAAGTCAATTCTGTGATCTCCCCGGTAACAGAATCTTCCGTGCGGATGGCAAAATGGGGAGTCACCAGAGTGCCTCCGTTCACCACGGCACTGACCGCCCGCAGAAGCTGCAGCGGCGTAATCTGAATGGATTGCCCAAAAGACATGGTGGCAAGTTCCACCGCCCCGATATTTTCCAGCTTGTGCATGATGGAACCCGCCTCTCCCGGCAGATCCACACCGGTTTTCTCATACAGTCCCAGTTTCTTATAATATTCCAGCATAGTTCTGGCTCCCACTCTGGCCCCGATCTCCATAAAGACCGGATTGCAGGAATTCATGACTCCTTCCTTAAAGGTCTCGGTTCCATGTCCCTGGGTTTTGTGGCAGCGGATCTTCCTGTCTTCCACGATCTTATATCCGGGACAGTGAAAGGTGTCATTTAAAGATACCTTTCCTTCTTCCAGAGCGGCGGTGGCCGTCACAATCTTAAAAGTGGATCCCGGCTCATAAGAATCGCTGATCAGCGGATTTCTCCACATGTTGTTCAGTTTATCATTTTCACTGCCCTCCCCGCTTTCATATACGGAGAGAAGCTCGTAAGGTTCATTTAGATCATATTCCGGCACATTTACCATGGCATAAATCTCCCCGTTCTGGGGATTCATCAGAATCACCGAAACACTTTTTGCCTGCTTCTCTTTGAGCACCTTTTCGGCCGCCTGCTGGGCAAACGACTGCATGGTATAGTCCAGAGACAGATAAAGGCTGTCGCCCTGAACGGGTTCCACCCGCTCCTCCGCCGCCGACTCAATCTCAATCCCCTGGAAATCTGTCAGGGTAAGGATCGTTCCGTCAGTTCCCTTTAAGACGCTGTCATACCGGGATTCCAGACCAAGGATTCCCTGATTATCGGAACCGGTAAATCCCAGCACCTTGGAAGCCAGATTGCCGTAAGGATAATATCTCCTGTAATCTTCATCCACCTTGACGCCGCTTAAATTCGCTTCCCGGATCTCATCGGCCGTCTCCTTTGGCACATTGCTCTTGATCTTTTCTCTGGAGGAAACCTTCTCCACCTTCCGGCGGATCTCTTCTTCATCCATGGACAGCTTCTCCGAGAGAAGCTTTATCACTTTCTCCGGTTCTGTCACCTGACTGTAAATGACCGAGATGGTGCATACCGGCTGATTATCTGCCAGCACCACCCCGTTTCTGTCATAAATGATGCCCCGGGCCGCCTTGATGGAACGCTCTCTCTGCTCCACATCTCTGGCCCTCTCACTGAGTTCTTCCGAAGAAATCACCATCAGGTAAAACAGTCTGCAGGCCAGCACACAGAAAAGCAAGGTCAGGCATCCGAAAAGGAAACGGTATTTCCGCTTCTGAAATACATAAATCTCAATCATGCCATCACAATTTCAACTGTTCTTTTATATTCAGTTTACGCAGTATTTGTGCATATATTCTTCTATCTATTCCTCATCTTGTGAGGAAGCACTGTCTGTCTCACTGCTTCCGTCATCCTCCGTGGAGGCATCTTCTTCATCATTCGTCTCATCATCCTGCCCTGCCTGGGTGGATGCGTCATCTGCTCCGGTACCCTCAGAGTCATCGTCTGCAGTGTCCGTCTCCGTGCTGTCAGTGCTGGCGTCCGCGGTGTCTTTTTCCGCCTCCTGCTCTTCTTTCGCCGCCTCTTTTTCAGCCTCTTCCTGCGCCTTTTTCTCTTCCAGCTGCTGTTTTTCTTCCTCAGTCAGCTCTTCTGTTGGCTCGATCCCCAGAATCTTTACGATTTCTTCCATGCACTCCCGCTCCAGATTCACTGCCAGAGCCGCATTGGCCTGATGGTCCACGTTCGGTTCATCGATGGTGACATAGATGAGCAGTTCCGGATCTTCTGCCGGCACAAATCCCACAAAAGAAATGTAATAATCTTCTTTATTTCTCGGAATCTTCTCTGCGGTACCGGTTTTACCTCCAATGGAGTATCCCGGTATCTGCGCCTTGGTTCCCGTTCCGGATTCCACCGTCTTTTTCAGATAACCGCGCATGGTCTCTGAGGTTTCCTCGGAAACAGTCTCCCTTAAAACTTCCGGTTCCTTCTCTTCTACCACATCTCCCTGATCGTTCTGAATCTCCTTCACCACTCTCGGTCTGTAATAATTACCACCGTTGATCAGGGAAGAAAATCCTGCCGCCATCTGCATCATGGAACAGTTGAAGTTCTGACCAAAGGCATTGGTGGCGAGGGTCACTGTATCCCTGTTTTTCTCCGCCGGTATCAGAGATGCGGTCTGTGCCTCTCCCGGCAGGTCTATACCTGTGCTTCGTCCGAAGCCAAACAGATTCTGATATTGATAAAAAATATCATTGCCTTCATTAAAGGCGATATTCATCATTGCCACATTACAGGATTCCGCCACGGCATCTTCCAGACTGATATTGCCGTGAACATGAGAACATCCGATATTCCAGCTGCCCACATTCAGAGAACCGGTACAATAGTAAGACTCATTGCCCGTCAGCACGCCGGTCTCCAGACCAGCTGCCACTGTAAACGGCTTGTACGTGGATCCCGGTTCATTGGCATCGCTGATGATCGGATTACGCCAGAGCTGATAAAAGCCATCATAAATGGTCATTTTATCTTCTTCTTCCTCCTCTGTGGATGCCTCACTG
>ERZ1643246.2398-NODE-2398-length-17923-cov-11.337251_pt1 | contig 17923 bp, 13 predicted proteins | sample MGYA00579265_ERZ1643246 | MGnify/ENA primary metagenome ERZ1643246 (study PRJEB29033, sample SAMEA4952261) | chicken gut metagenome | biome: Broiler Chicken; feature: Gastrointestinal Tract; material: Caecum | place: Ireland | collected 2018 | study: Broiler...
TAGAGCCGCTTGAGAGAGGTTACGGAACGACACTTGGAAACTCCCTGAGAAGAATCATGCTTTCTTCTCTTCCGGGGGCTGCCATCAGTTCCGTGAAGATCGACGGTGTGCTTCACGAGTTCAGCTCCATACCGGGGGTAAAAGAGGACGTGACAGAGATTATCATGAATCTGAAATCTCTGGCGATCAAGAACACTTCCGAGTCTGATGAAGTCAAGACGGCATATATCGAGTTCGAGGGAGAGGGCGTTGTAACAGGCGCTGATATTCAGGCGGATTCTGATATCGAGATCGTTAATCCGGAACAGGTCATCGCTACATTGAGCGGCGGCAAGGACTGCAAACTGTATATGGAACTTACCATTACAAAAGGCAGAGGATATGTGAGCGCAGATAAGAATAAAACTGAGGATATGCCGATCGGCGTGATCCCGATTGATTCTATCTATACACCGGTTGACCGCGTGAACCTTACTGTAGAGAATACCCGTGTCGGACAGATCACAGATTATGATAAGCTGACACTTGATGTATGGACAAAGGGAACAATGCTTCCGGATGAGGCTGTCAGCCTTGCAGCGAAAGTATTGAGCGAGCATCTGAAACTCTTTGTTGATCTTTCAGAAGTTGCCCAGGCAGCCGAAGTAATGATCGAGAAAGAGGATGACGAGAAAGAGAAAGTCCTGGAGATGAGTATCGATGAGCTCGAACTTTCCGTACGTTCCTACAATTGTCTGAAGAGAGCCGGAATCAATACCGTGGAAGAGCTTACAAACAAGACTCCTGAGGATATGATGAAAGTCCGTAACCTCGGACGGAAATCCCTTGAGGAAGTTCTTGCAAAGCTCAAAGAGCTTAACCTTGAGCTTAATCAGGGTGACGAGTAATATAGTATAGATAATTCTCCGCCGGTAAGACCGAAGAGCGCGGCGGGGACATTTGATTAATAAGCCCGAAGATGCATAACCAAATGGAGGAAATTAGAAATGGCAAAGTATAGAAAACTCGGCAGAACATCCAGCCAGAGAAAAGCGTTGATCAGAAATCAGGTAACTGCTCTGCTCAACAACGGAAAAATCGTTACAACAGAGGCTAAAGCGAAAGAAATCCGCAAAGTTGCAGAGAAACTTATCGCAATGGCAGTAAAAGAGAAAGACAACTTTGATGAAGTAACTGTAACAGCTAAAGTTGCCCGCAAGGACAAAGACGGCAAGAGAGTGAAAGAAGTTGTTGACGGAAAGAAAGTAACTGTTTACGATGAAGTAGAGAAGAAGATCAAGAAAGATCAGCCGAGCCGTCTTCACGCAAGACGTGAGATGATGAAGGTTCTCTGCCCGGTTACAGAAGTTCCGGCAAAGGCTGCAGGAAAGAAAGCAGGCACAAAGAAAGTTGACGTAGTAGAGAAACTCTTTACAGAGATCGCACCGAAATATGCAGACCGCAATGGTGGTTACACAAGAATCATCAAGATCGGACAGCGTAAAGGTGACGCTGCTATGGAAGTTCTGATCGAGCTTGTATAATTAAATATTAAGGTTTCGGTTCAGCTCTGTGAATAGCGCGGGCTGAACTGTTTATTTACCGTCAGGTAAATGTAAAGCGTTGAATCTGTATCGATAGGCCGTAGGAGATACAGATTCAGCGCTTTTCTTTTTGCACATAAGTATATAGTTGGGATTGTGCTGTTTAAAGAGCTGGAGACGGCAGCGAGGATATTTTTGTGTCACAGTTGTAGGTCGGAATTGTGGGGCTGAAAGCGACGTCAGGACGTTGAAAATGAACCTGGAAAAGACCTGTCAGAGAAAATGTTGAGAATATGAAGTGTTTTAAAAAAATATTCCACCTCATAGTAAAAATATCGCATTGCTGGGAATGAGTATCTGCAAGTACAATAATTTCAGGGTAAGAGCAATAAAAAAGACTTGAGGAGGAAAAACGAAATGGAAAAGCACTTTAAACTGTTTCCATGCAACAGACGCAAGAAAAAACGAATGCTGAACACAATGCTTGGACTTGTTTGTTCGTGCATGATGCTCGTCGGCTGCATAGTGCCGCTCCTGCCGGCAATGGAAGCAAATGCGCAGGGAAATGCACTTTTATCCAATCTGATTATCGACAAAGTATATTCTTTGGAGGCAGTTAACGGATATGGAGATTACAAACCAAATGACACAGGATTTGCACCCGAGGTGACAGACTACAGGGGCACAGCTTACGATTCCGTAGATGAAATAAAGGTATATCCTTTTGCGGAAAGTGATTCCGCAGAGGTGACTGTAAACGGAGAGGAGCTTAATGCAGACGGATATGTCGGTATGGATGTAAGTAAACCGGGCAAACATGACATTGAGATCGAAGTAAAAGATGCGGGCGCCAGTAAGGTATACAATGTAAGCGTCGAAAAAGTAGAAAATGACTACAGAGGACGTACTCCGATTATTAATAACGAGAAAATTATGAAGGATATCTCGGTAGAGACATCTGCAGGCAATGAAGAGCAGCTGATGGAAATCCTGAAAAAGGATAAATTGGTTGTTCTTCCGGAGAGCAGTAAGTCTGACGGAAGTTATGTGGAGACAGATGAGTCTTACTGGAGCGCGCCGGGAAGCATTATGCCGGATGCAGCGGGAACAAAAGAGCCGACAACTCTCTTTACCGTAGATTTAGGGGATACATACAGCGTCAGTCGTATACGGGCAGCATTTGGTCCGTCCAACTTAAATCTTTCCCAGAACCGTGTAAAAATTTCTGTTAGTACAGACGGACAGAAATGGGAAAGCCCGATCACGAAGGGGAATATGAATACAGGTGTTCAGTGGCATCAGAATGTTACCCGTTATGAGTTCGGAGTATCCTATGATGTAAGATATCTCCGCTTTGAAGTGACAAACTGGCAGTTCCCGGAGAAAGAACTGCGCATCTATCAGTTTATGATATTCTACGATGCGGCCGGAGCTCCGGAAAAAATGGATCCGCCGGAAGGCGCGGATGTTCCGCATACACATGAGGAACGCCACCAATACCTTGCGAGCGGACAGGCAACTACTGTTGAACGCGGGCTGTCAATGATGGGATGGACGCCGAGCAGTGGTTACGGACGCGGTGTTCCGACAGCGGATGAGGCGGAGCAGTTCGGATATGACGGACCACTGTTCTACGACCCGGATTTCCAGAATCCGGACTATATGCTGTATAATCCTGATGCACTCTGGGGAATCGCCAAGGCTCCTTTTGGCGGTAACAATATGGGAACTGCAGGTGAGCCGAGAGACTTTATCCCGGAAGAAATGGAAGATTATATCGGTAATGCGATCAGCTTCTGCTTCGGAGATGAAGGCGGATACAGCACACAAGAGGCAGAAAAATTCGGAAAATGGTTTGACTGGACAAGGGAACATTATCCGGGGGTTATTCTGCACAGCAATCAGTGTATGAACCAGTGGGGACGTGACAATGTACTCGAATATATGAAGATTGCACAGCCCGATCTCCTGACATGGGATGACTACTATGGAGATTCAAGCTGGGCAAGCCCTTCCAGTATCAATCTTTCCAATGAAAATACGCAGAAAGACGGAGCGCGCCGTTTGTTAAATCTTTCTGTATGGGAACTCTACAGAGAGCTCGCATATCAGGGAATTGATGGGACCGGAAGCAAACCGATCATGTTCGGCCAGTATGTGGACACATTTGCTCTTAGCCACTCTCAGTCCAACAAGAACCTTATCGTCAATACTTCGATTCTTTCTGGTATGAAATGGCTGAACTTCTTCCGCATTGAGTATCAGTTCGACCGTTCCTATCTCTGGGATGAAGATGGAACACCGACCCGGGGCCTGCTGGAGTGGGGACAGATTATAGATCGTGTTCATGCGATTGATGACCAGCTCACACGTCTTAACAACGACTGGATCATGTTTAAAGTCGGAGAAATGGGAAATGCAGAAAGTGCGGCGACTTCAGCAGAAGGATTCCGTATGGGAAATTTCGATTCCGAGGCAAGCAGGACAAAGAACAGCGAATTCGGACTTAGTGAAATCAGTGTAAAGAGTCTTTCTGAAACACATAATGGTAAAACAGGAGATGTGGTTCTTGGATATTACAATACGCTCCCGGGGCTCTATGAGAGCGAGATAGAAGAGTATTTTGCCGGAGCGACTGCGCCGAAGGCTTTTATGGTAATGAACGGCCTTACAGCAGGACAGGCAGAACAGTACAATAAGGCAAATATCGTAAACCGTGAAGCGGGATCTTCAGAAAATACAAAGCAGGAGATTACTCTGAACGTAGATCCGTCCTTTGCCGAAAATTATACATTGTATAAGGTAAATAAAGATGTGACAGATGAAAATGGAAGCGGAAAGATCGAAAAAGTCGCACTTAACAATAACAGCTTTACTGTTACTCTGGGCGGCGGCGAGGCTGAATTGTATTTCTGGAATACAGATACGACAGCCGGCGCATCATCCCAGTCCGAAGGGCATTATGCATCATTTGCATTTGACGGACACAAGGATACATACTGGCAGCCGGAAACAGAGAGCGCAGAATATGTGCTGGAGAACACATTCGATGCACGCAGCTTTGACCGCGTGACAATTTCTGAAAAAGGCGATGCTGTACAAAGCTTTAAAGCGGAGTACAAAGACGCTGAGACGGGAGAATGGAAAGCGTTTGGCGAAGAAGGAACAATTGAAAACGGCGTGGGAAGCACAGACTGCGGCGCGCCTGTAAAAGCATCAGGTATCAGGATTATATTTAAGGCCGAAGGACTTCCGGCAATCTATGAGGTTGAGACTCTGAGCATTCAGCCGGATGAGAATGCCGAGCATACAATTACAATAAATGATAATACTATGGGCGAAGGACTCTTCCGGTTCAGCTATGACGACCTGTGGTCTTATCGTGAGACAGAGAGAAATGCGGCAACAGGCGCAGGTTCGATCTATCCGCTAGAAAATGACGGACATTTCTCGAACTTTAACGGGGCTGAAGCAGAATTAACTTTCTACGGAGAAAAGGTAGAACTGCTTGTCCGTTCGGATCAGGCGGCAAAGATTAAAGCGGGTATAGCGGATGAAAACGGTGATGTCAGTGAATGGAAAACGGGAAGCGGACGCAGTATTGTATTCGAAGGCCTGGAACCCGGCGTCCATACGCTGAAGATTGCAAAAACAGAGGCGGCTCAAGGGGGAATTGACGGCGCGGTAGTTACGTACAGAGGAGAAATCCCGGAAACTATTACGGAAAAATACAAAGACAATCCGAAGGCAGTGCAGGCTTATCTTAATCAGCAAACAACGGATCAGGAGGCTCAGGATCATTTTACTTATGAACCGTCTGTCTCAAGTGTGAACATGGAATCAAACGACACTACACCGGAGTTCACCAATCCTTCGGAAACGGAGCATCAGGGCTGGATCGAATATGTACAGGATGGAGTGTACCACAATCTCGGATTTACGCGTACCGATAAAGAAGGTGCCTCCTACACGATTCAGTTCTACGGAACAGGCGTTCAGCTTTACAGCGGTGCAGTACCGTTTAATAGTGCAGAACCTGAATATGGGAATATGACATTTGAATTGGACGGAGAACAGATTGATACTGCATATGCGACCGAAGAGAAAGGGACAAATGGAAAAATATCTCTCAGGGTTGCGGAAGTAAATGTAGAGAATGCGGAGGAAAATGAACTGCATACTCTGAAAGTAACAGTAGATGAAGGATGGAACAGAATTGACTATGCTGTTGTGAACCGTTTTGATGAGAGCAAAGAGAGTACAGGAGAATATACGGTTACTGTCAATGCAGGTGAAAACGGCAGAGCGGATCTGCTTACGGAAAGCCCCGTTACGGCAGGCGGAAATGCGGCAGTGCAGATTACTCCGAATGAAGGGTATGTGGTAGACAAACTTATCATAAACGATAAGACGCAGACAGCCCCGGCAGACGGACGTCTGGTTATTACAGATATCAGGGAAAACATTTCTGTGGAAGTTACATTTAAAATTGCACCGGCAGTGGAACCAGATCCGGAGCCAGATCCGGAGCCGGTAAAATACAGCATCAATATTGCAGAGACTGAAGGCGGAAGTATCAGCTCCTCTCTGACAGAAGCGGAAGCAGGCGATACAATCACTCTCATAGTGAAGGCGGATGAAGGTTATAAGCTCAAAGATGGTTCGCTGGCAGTAACGGCAGACGGAAACGTAGTATCATTTACTTATGATGAAGATAAAGGAAGCGTACAGTTTACGATGCCTGAGAGTAATGTAGATATTACTGCTGTATTTGAAAAGAACGAAAGCACAGATCCGACGCCAGATCCGGACCCGACGCCAGATCCGGACCCGACGCCAGATCCGGACCCGACACCAGATCCGGACCCGACACCAGATCCGGATCCGGCACCTGGCGCGGGAACTGGAGATAATCCAGATCAGTCAGACGGAACCGGACAGGGCAATATGTCTGCGCAGAAGCCGTCAGACGGGAAAAATTCTGCAGCAGTACAGACAGGGGATACAACAACAGTTGTGCCGGCTACAGTTACATTGATTGTAAGTAGTATTGCATTGGCTATGGCTGTCATAAGTATTAAAAGAAGGAAAAGATAAGCGTAAAAAGGTATAAAAGTCACCAGGGCCTGCGGTTGAGTGAGAAATCAGCCGCAGGCCCTGATATGATTTGCAGAACAGTTGTTTTGTAAACGGAAGTAAAAGAGGGAACGTCGAAAGGACTGACAAGCGTATCCGTACTCTTTTTTTACGCAGTTTTATGAGTTATAATAAGGCTATCAGATGATAAAATCTTCAATAAGGAGGGCTGGATTTATGAAGCTGCAAGAAAACAACATCATTGTAAAACGTAAGTATAAAACCGTCTACAGATGTGATGACAGTATTGTAAAAGTGTTTGCAGAGACACATCCGAAGTCAGATGTATTTAATGAAGCGCTTCTGACCGCAAGAATTGAGGAAACAGGACTTGACATTCCAAAAGTAAAAGGAGTACTTCAGATTGATGGCAAATGGGCAATCGAGATAGAGTATAGGGAAGGAAAGACCCTGGAAGAGATGATGAAGTCTGACAGGAGCAATATAGATAAGTACATGAGCGATTTTGTTGACCTGCAGATCAAAGTGCACAGTCAGCGGTCACCACTCCTAAAGGGGATGAAAGATAAGATTACCCGTCAGATCAACAGCCTGAAAGTGCTTGACGCGACTACCAGATATGAACTGCTGACACGGCTGGAAAGTATGCCGAAACATAGCAAAGTGTGCCATGGGGATTTCAATCCGAGCAATGTAATTGTCGGGGACGATGGCAAGATGGCGGTAATCGACTGGGCTCACGCAACACAGGGCAACGCAAGTGCGGATGCGGCTATGACATATCTCCTGTTCGCGCTGAAAGATCAGGAAACCGCGGATCTGTATCTCAATTTGTTCTGCAGGAAGACCGACACTGCGAGACAGTATGTACAGCAATGGCTTCCGATTGTGGCGGCCTCTCAGCTGGCCAAAGAAAATGAACTGGAGAAAGAATTTCTGATGAGATGGATCGATGTGATTGACTATCAGTAAAAAATATGTATTTTTTAGACAGATGACGCTGCAATAGAAAAGCAGGAGGGATGCATTAATCGATCAAACGAAGTAAGTTCTCTGTTTGATCGATTAACGCATTCCTCCTGCTTTGTCAGTCCCTTTTTACCACGACTGGAAGAATACGTTATCTCCGATTATGATGCCGTCGCGGTTTGTTCCGTGTGCATACAGGAAGTAATAGCAGTCGGATACTGCGGCAAGTCTTGCTCCGTTAATTGCATCCTGTGCTACCCGCATTGAAAGACTGGTGGGACCGGCGTCAAGAACTTTCTGAAGACGGCCTGTCCATACAGGTTCAAATTGTCCGCTGGCATAAATTACACCGCTGATCGAGTTGGGGAATCTGGGGCTTTCTACACGGTTCATGATTACAGTGGCCACGGCAAGTAAGGAATCATAATCCTGATAAGCCTCGCATTGGATAATGGCAGCAAGTAATGTAGTATCATCCGCAGATACATCGATCCCGCCTCCGTTAATAACGGAATTGTCATATCCGCCGCCGGAACCACTGCCCGGACGGCTTGAATTGTTTACAGACGCAGCTGCTTCTTCCGCTGCTTTTCTGCGGGCTTCCTCCTCGGCAGCGATACGTGCAGCCTCTTCATCTTTTGCCTGCTGCAGACGTGCCTGTACATCAGCAAGATTAGTAGAAGTTTCATTGGCTTTTGCCTGCAGTTCAGCCTGCTGGGATTCCAGCTGGTCGCTCAGATCTCTGAGGGAATCCTGCTGTGCCTGCAGGTTTTCCTGTTCTTCTTCGATCTGATTGTGGATCTCTTTCAGGTCATTGAGGGCATTTCTGTCGTATTCACTGAGATTTTCAATGAAGTCCGCTTTGTTCAGAAAATCCGACATATCTTCGGCAGAGAAGAGCAGTTCAAGCAGTGTTGCATTCCCGTGTTCGTACATATATTTTATACGGGCTTTCATGTTCTCGTACTGCTCTTCTTCGTTTGCGGTTGCATCCGCGAGCTCATCCGACGTACGGGCGATCTCGCCGTTAAGCATTTCCACCTGCATTTCGGTGGCTGAAATTTCGTCGCTCAGTGCGAGGATATCTGAATTAATCCCCTGAAGTTCATTTTCAAGAGAGGATGACTGATCCTCCAGATTCTCGATTTCTTCGTTGTCCGCAAAAGCGGGAAAAACTGAAAGTACAATTGCGAGAGAACAGATCAGGGCTAATCCGGACCGTATCCATCGTTTTTTAGAGATTTTCATACAATAAAATCCTTTCTTGTTTTGCGCTGTTCAGTTGCGAGTAATTATTATACTACAAATTGCGTTATTTGGCAAACTCTGATAGAATAAAATAAATGTAAAATAAATACAGAATGCTGCAGTTGGAGTTGATTATGAAACACAGGATAAAAATGATAGGGCTGGATCTGGACGGTACTCTGCTCACGGATAAGAAAGAGCTTACAGACCGGACAAAGGCGGCGCTTCGCAGAGCAATTGAAGTTGGAATTACAGTTCTTGTCGCCAGCGGACGGCCGTGGATGGGTGTTCCCGAAGAGCTCAGAAATTTTCCGGGGATGCGCTATGCGCTCACCTCGAACGGCGCAAGGATTATAGATACAAAGGATGACAGGGTTATTGAAGAACATCTTCTTTCGCCGGAACTTGCATTAAAAGCATTGGCAGTGTGCGGAAAATATGATACTCTTCAGGAAGTGTATTTTGACGGACAGGGGTATGCGCCGGAGGATCAGATGGCATATGTGGAGAAGTACCACAGGAATCCCAGTATGTGTGAATACATGAGAAAGACCAGACTTCCGGTCAAGGATATCAGAAAGCTGGTGGAACAAGAGAACAGAGGGCTGGATAAAGTACAGGCGCTTTTCGCTGATATGGATGAGCGGGAAACTGCCTGGAAAGAACTGGAACAGGAAAAGGGACTGGAGCTTGTCGGTTCTCTTCAATATAATATTGAGATCAATGCCGCCGGAGTTAATAAAGGAACCGGCCTGGTCAATCTTGGAAGAATGCTGGGAATCAGGCGCGAGGAGATTATGGCATTCGGGGACGGCGACAATGATATAGCGATGCTCCGGGAGGCCGGCTTCGGAGTCGCTATGGCCAATGCTGACGAACAGGTGAAAGCAGCTGCGGATTACATAACCCTTTCTAATGAAGAGGAAGGTGTGGCGGAGGCAATTGAGAGGCTGGTTCTGAAACAGTAAAAGCAGGAGAATGAATAATCATTAAGGAGGAAAAGAAATGTTGGATATATTAAAAGCGATTATTTTTGGTATCGTGGAAGGAATTACGGAATGGCTGCCAATCAGCAGTACCGGACATCTGATCATACTGGAGGAACTTCTGAAGCTGAATCAGGGAGACGACTTTTTTGAAATGTTTCAGGTAGTAATTCAGCTCGGCGCAATTCTGGCTGTGGTGGTGATCTATTTCCATAAGCTGAATCCGTTTTCCCCGAAGAAGACACAGAAGCAGAAGATGATGACATGGCAGATATGGATCAAAGTTATTATCGGCTGTCTTCCTGCCGCAGTGGTCGGGCTGCTTTTTGATGACTGGATCGATAAAACGCTTTATCACTGGTATGTGGTGGCTCTGATGCTGATTGTATACGGTATTTTATTTATTGTGGTGGAGAATTATCAGAAAGGAAAGACCCCGCAGGTAACAAAGTTTTCTCAGCTGACGCTTCCCATGATCCTGATTATCGGCGTATTTCAGATGCTGGCCATGATTCCGGGAACATCCCGCTCCGGAGCAACTATTGTAGGTGCGCTTATGATCGGGGTTTCCAGAAGTGTTGCAACGGAATACACTTTCTTCCTGGCGATTCCGGTTATGTTCGGGGCAAGTCTGCTTAAGCTGCTCAAGTTCGGATTTGATTTTACGGCCATGCAGGTGGCGGTGCTTTTGGTGGGGATGATTGTTTCATTTGCGGTATCCATTGTTGCAATCAAGTTCCTGATGAGCTATATCCGGAAAAATGATTTCAAGGTGTTCGGATATTACAGGATTATTCTCGGTGTGATCGTATTCCTGTTCTTTGGTATTCGCGTGCTGCTTGCCTGAACTGTCACATAAAATGCATAAATTATCATCAGGGGACTTGAAATTTACAAAAAACATGGTAAACTTAGTAGGATAATCTGTATGATTATGCAAATTGAACACTAAATGGAGGAGTGAAATGATGAAAAAGTTATTGGCGGTATGCTTAACAGCGGCGCTTACTGTCGGCCTGGTTGCAGGATGCGGCGGCAAGAGCAGTGACGGAGACAGCAGCAATTCCGGAAGCAGCAGTGCGAAGACAGCAAAGGTTATCGATGTAGACCTTACAAGCGAAGAATATGCGTTCGGTGTTGATAAGTCTCAGCCGGAACTTCTGGATCAGGTAAATGCATTTATTGCAAAGATTCAGGAAGACGGAACACTGGATGAGATCTTTGATAAATATTTCGGCGGCGGAGAGCCGACACCGGTAGAGTCCGCAGAGTTAGATGAGTCAAAAGACCAGCTTGTAGTTGCAACGAATGCAGCATTTGAGCCTTTTGAGTATATGGAAGGCGAGAACTATGTAGGTATTGATATGGAGATTGCAGCCCTGCTTGCAGAGGAACTGGGTCAGGAACTTGTAATTCAGAACATGGATTTCGATGCAGTGTGCCTCTCAGTCGGACAGCAGAAATGTGATATCGCGATGGCCGGTCTTACAGTAAGCGAAGAGAGAAAAGAATATGTTACATTCTCGGACACATATTATCAGGCATCCCAGCGTCTGATTGTTCCCAGCGATGACACGACATTCGATGATATGACAGATGCAGATTCAATTGCGGCAGCACTTGCGGAACTGGATTCTTCCGTGAAGATCGGCGTACAGCAGGGAACGACAGGAAACAGCTATGTTGAGGGTAGCGAAGATCTCGGATTCCCGGGGCTTGAGGCTACCTGCCAGACATATAAGAGCGGATCTCTTGCAGTGCAGGATATGCTCAACGGAAATATCGATTATGTGATCATCGATGCGGCTCCGGCGGCAGCGATCACAGCGGCAATCAACGAGATGCAGTAAACAGAACAGGACTTAAATTCAGGAAGGAAAATACAGGCATCCATGGAGAGTGACAGAGCTCATTGAAGATGCAGGCATTTTCCTTCTTTTGAGAAGGGACGGAAATGGGTAATTTTAGTCAGAAGTTAGATAAGTTCATAGAGATATTTATAGACCAGAACGGCTATGTGAGAGTGGTGCAGGGTCTGCAGAATACACTGCTCATCGCGGTGTGCGGTCTGATCATCGGTATTCTGATCGGTACGATCATCGCGACTGTAAGGGTGCTGCCAAAATACAAAGTGCTTCCGAGAGTGCTGAATGGAATCTGCAGCTTTTACGTTGCGCTGTTCCGCGGTACGCCGATGGTGGTACAGCTCCTTGTATTTTACTATGTGCTCCTGCCGATCATCGGATGGAATATCAATGGAGTGCAGGTGTCCATGCTCGTGTTCGGGCTGAACAGCGGCGCCTACATATCCGAGATTATGCGAAGCGGTATTCAGTCTGTTGACCCCGGGCAGATGGAAGCAGGACGGGCAGTGGGATTAAGTTTCGGGGCAAGCATGACGAAGATCGTCATTCCGCAGGCTGTGAAGAACATTCTCCCCACGCTGGGAAATGAGTTTATTTCCCTGATCAAAGAGACGTCCGTGGTAAGCTTCGTCGGCGCGGCGGATCTCTATGTGGCGTTCAACTATATTGGAACAAACAATTATGAGTTTATGGTGCCGTATCTGGTGATGGCGCTGATCTACATTGCCCTTGTGCTTGTGATCACCCTGCTCATAAAATTACTGGAAAGGAGCCTGAAGAAGAGTGATAGACGTAATTAATCTTAGGAAAAGCTTCGGTGATCTTGAGATCTTAAAGGGAATCAACATTACCATCAATAAAGGCGATATCGTTGCAGTGCTCGGCCCGTCAGGTTCCGGTAAGAGTACGTTCCTGCGGTGTCTGAACTGTATGGAAGACCCGACATCGGGCAGTATTATTTTTAAGGGTGTTGATATTGCTGATATGAAAGTGGATATCAATGTACACCGCCGTCATATGGGAATGGTATTCCAACATTTCAATCTGTTTAATAATAAGACGGTGCTCCAGAATGTGATGATGGCGCCAGCTTATTTGCGATGCAAAGATCTGAAAAAGGCAAAGCGGAAGAACCGGATGATCCGTTTCAAGAATATATTCCGCAGCAATAAGGAAGAGCTGATTCCGATTACAACGACAAAGGAGCAGATCAAAAGTGAGGCAAAGCAGCAGGCGCTTGATCTGCTGAAACGTATCGGACTTGATGACAAGGCGGATGCTTATCCGTCCACACTGTCCGGCGGTCAGAAACAGAGAGTGGCAATCATCCGTTCTCTCGCCATGAACCCGGATGTGATCCTTTTTGATGAGCCGACGTCAGCACTGGATCCGGAGATGGTCGGAGAGGTTCTTGATCTGATGAAAAAGCTTGCAAAAGACGGCATGACCATGGTTGTTGTGACGCATGAGATGGGCTTTGCAAGAGAGGTTGCTTCGAGAGTGATCTTTATGGATGACGGACAGATCCGTGAGGAGGCTCCGCCTGAAGAGTTCTTCGAGCATCCGAAGGATGAGAGACTGAAAGAGTTCCTTTCCAAGATTTTATAAGTTTATATTGACAGAAAGATACGCCGAAATTATGATGGCTTTGCGGCAGCAAACGGGAGTCCTCTGTATGCTGTATGCGATGCGCAGTAATTTCGGCGTAATTTTGTCAGATATATATTCAGGAGTGAACAGAATATGAAATATAAGAGAATTCACAGGGCTTTTTTCATTGAACGTCCAAATCGATTTATTGCATATGTCATGTATAATGGCAGAAAAGAGAAGGTTCATGTGAAAAATACGGGGCGGTGTGCGGAACTGCTGGTTCCGGACGCGCCGGTCTACATTCAGGAGAGTGACAATCCGGCCAGGAAGACAAGATGGGATCTGATTGCAGTGGAGAAAGGAAAACGCCTGATCAACATGGATTCACAGATTCCGAATAAAGTGGTGCAGGAATGGGTGGAGCAAGGAGAACTTTTCGGAGATATCAGTATGCTGCGACCTGAGACAACGTACGGAAATTCCAGATTCGACCTTTATGTGGAAGCGGGAGAACGAAAGATATTTATTGAAGTGAAGGGAGTAACCCTGGAGGAAGACGGCGTGTGCAGATTCCCGGATGCGCCCAGCGACCGTGCCGTAAAGCATCTTGAGGAGCTGATACGGGCCGAGGAAGAAGGGTATGAGACATATGTATTCTTCGTGATCCAGATGAGGAATGTGCGTTATTTCACACCGAATACAGATACCCATCCGGCATTTGCGCAGGCACTGAAGAAGGCAGCGGCAGCCGGTGTGAAGATTCTGGCGTATGATTGTATGGTGACTCCCGAGAGTATAGAAATCCATAAACCGGTAGATGTAGTGCTGGAGAGCCCGAGAATGAAAGAAACGGTAAAACCTCTGGTTGAATGGTACCGGACAAACAAAAGAGATCTGCCCTGGAGAGAGAAAATGGATGCATACAGGGTATGGATATCCGAAATTATGCTGCAGCAGACAAGAGTGGAGGCTGTAAAGCCGTATTATGAGCGTTTCCTCAGAGAACTGCCTGATGTGAAGGCGCTGGCGGAAGTTCCCGAGGACCGTCTCCTGAAACTGTGGGAGGGGCTCGGATACTATAACCGCGCAAGAAATCTGAAGTATGCGGCCTGCCAGATTATGGATGAATACAACGGAAAGTTCCCGGAAACATATGAGGAAATCCTTTCACTGAAAGGAATCGGGAGTTATACGGCAGGGGCGATCAGCTCTTTTGTCTATAATATCCCGAAAGCTGCTGTAGACGGAAATGTTCTTCGTGTTGTCAGCCGGATTACGGCAGATGGGGAGGATATTTCCGGTGCAGGGACAAGGAAGCGTATCGAGAAAGAGATAGAGGAGGTAATCCCCGAAGATGCAGCCGGTGATTTTAACCAGAGCCTCATTGAACTGGGAGCTGTCGTGTGCCTGCCTAACGGCGCACCCCGCTGCGGCGAGTGTCCGGTAAGAAATATCTGCCTTGCGCATGAGCAGGGAAGGGAGAATGAGTTCCCGGTGAAAAAGAAAGCAAAAAAGCGGCGGATCGAGAAACGGACTGTGCTGCTCTTCCGGGATGAGGAGAAAGCGGCGATCAGAAAGAGACCGGCCAGGGGGCTGCTGGCAGGGATGTACGAATTCCCGAACAGGGAAGGCTATATGAGCTATGATGATGTTGCAGCGTATGGAAAGTCTCTCGGGCTTACACCTGTACGGATCAGAAAGCTGGGAAAGGCGAAGCACATATTCAGCCATGTGGAATGGCATATGACCGGATATGAAATTCTGGTGGATGAGCTTGAAAAGGATATGGAGGCGGCCGAAAATGAAAGAGAGAACGGTGTGATCTTTGCGGGGATCAGGCAGCTTCGGGATGAGTATCCCATACCGTCTGCATTTGAGGCGTATATGCCGTAATGCAACAGCTGCATCCGATGGCTGAACTGTTACGCCGAAATAACCGAGCTCGCTCTGTTTTCTTGAAACCGGCAGATGCTTGTGGTACAATGGGTGGTAGAAAATAACAGGAGAGTATCATAAAATGAGTGAAAAGGGATCTATTTCCAGACAGCAGCAGAAGTCGCGGGAGACGCGGGAAAAAATATTTCAGGCGGCAAAGCGTATTCTGCAGAAAAAAGGATATGAGGAACTGTCTATAAAAAATATCTGTGAGGAAGCAGGGGTTTCCAACGGCAGTTTCTATCATCATTTTAAGACAAAGGACGATCTGCTGTCCTACTATATCGAGGATCAGCCGAAGATCGATCCGGATCTCCTTGAACTGCCGGAAAGTGTTGCAGGGGTAAAGGAAGGCATTATCCAGGTGTATATGAATTATGTGAAATACTGCAGGGAACTGGGCGTTGAATTTGTATCGGAATATTATGATACGAAGAATCAGGCGCTGAATGCGGCAATTCGTATGGAGCGTCCTTATCCTATTGTGACAGTGCAGAATTATGTGGAGAAAGCAGAACAGGCCGGCATCGTGAGCCTGAATGTGGGAATTGAAGAATTTACAACAGATATCAGGATGATTGTCATCGGAAATGTGTTTGAGTGGTGCGTAAAGCATGGAGATGCGGATTTTGAAGGAAATATGGCAAGGTCACTGGGTATGTATCTTGATGCTGCTCTCTGTAAGGGGGCGGGACTTCCGGGATGAAATATCATTTTATTGTTAACGCCAAGTCGCGTTCGGGTATGGGCGGGATGGCTTGGAAGATGCTTGAACCTGAACTGAAAAAAAGAAGGACAGATTATCTCTGCCATCTTACTGAGCGGAGAGACCATGCGAAGAAGATTGCGGCACAGATTACGGAGGACGGGAAAAAGCATACATTAATCGTGATGGGCGGAGACGGAACGGTAAATGAGGTTATAAACGGAATTGCAGATCCGTCGAAAGTGATGTTCGGGTATATTCCGATTGGCTCAAGCAATGATTTCGCCAGAGGTCTGGGTCTTGAGAAAGACCCGCTGAAAGCACTGGATATTATTTTGAAACCGACAAAGATTACGGAACTGGATCTGGGAGAACTGAGAAACAGAGCGGGTAGCAGACGGTTTGCGGTGAGCGCCGGTATCGGGTTTGACGCAGCTGTATGCCATGAAGTCTGCGTATCGAAATGGAAAGTGCTGCTCAACCGGATCGGACTGGGAAAACTGAGCTATGCGGTAGTCGCTCTGAACCGGCTTAAAAAAGACCGGACGGTGAAGATGAAAGTCAGGCTTTCGGATGGGACGGAACAGGTTTTTGAGAAAACATATTTTGCGGCGTTTATGAATCTGCCCTATGAGGGAGGCGGCTTTAAGTTCTGCCCTGATGCGTCTCCGTCGGATGGCATTCTGGACATAATTGTGGTGCATGGGATTACGGTGCCTAAGACCCTGTTTTTGCTTCCGCTTGCGTTTGCAGGAAAACACGTGGGATTCAGGGGGATTACATTTTTGAAATGTGCGGGAGCAGACGTTGAGGCAGATGTACCGATGCCGCTGCACACAGACGGAGAACCCGGATTCCCCAGAAAAGAAATTTCCGTCTGTTTTACCGGAGCGCGTATGAATGTGATCACCCGGTAAGAGTTTCGAAAGATTTATTAAATGTTTTGTGAAGACAGTTGTTGAGCGTTCTAAATCGTGCTATAATCGATGCGAATTATGGATGCAGGGTAAGTGCGCCGGGGGATATAGTAAGCAGGTAAAACTGTAATCAAGAGGGGCATCGTTATGAAGCTGAAGAATAGATTGGCAGAGCTGGTCAGGAAATATAAACACGGATGGGTGTTCTTATATATTTTTATTTATTTGCCATGGTTCCTGTTTCTGGAAAAGCACGTGACTACACACTATCATGTGATTCAGATCAGCCTGGATGAACATATTCCGTTTATTGAATATTTTATTGTACCGTATCTGTTGTGGTTTGCATTTATTATTGCGGCGTTTCTGTATTTTTTCTTTACGGATGTGCCGGGATTTTACAGACTTGCGGGATTTATGTTTACGGGTATGACTGTATTTCTTATTATATGCACCATATTTCCGAACGGTCAGGACCTGCGGCCTGTTGTCTTTGAACGGGATAATATATTTGTGGATATGGTAAGGGCTCTTTATCGTGCAGATACGTGTACGAATGTATTCCCGAGCCTTCATGTTTTTAATTCGCTGAGTGTATGCATAGCGGTAAGTGAGAGTGAAGCCCTCAGAAAGCACAAAGGTGTCTGCATCGGGACATATGTGCTGGCGGGCCTGATCATTTTAGCGACTATGTTCCTGAAACAGCATTCCGTGCTGGATGTAATGGGAGCGGGAGTGATGGCATACGTTCTGTACCAGTTTGTATATGCGCCGCAGAAACGCCGTGTACCGAAATATGCAAGACAGAAGAGACCGGTGCTGTAAATGAGAAATTCGGACTGGCGATCAGACCAGTAATAAGTAATGGAATCAGGAGGAAGAAGAATGAAGAAAATTATGCTTACCGGAGACCGTCCTACGGGAAAACTCCATGTCGGACATTACGTGGGGTCTTTGAGACGCCGGGTAGAGCTTCAGAATACAGGAGACTTTGACGATATATTTATCATGATAGCAGATGCGCAGGCCCTGACTGACAATGCGGACAATCCGGAGAAAGTGCGCCAGAATATTATCGAGGTGG
>ERZ1643246.2399-NODE-2399-length-17918-cov-7.332307_pt1 | contig 17918 bp, 34 predicted proteins | sample MGYA00579265_ERZ1643246 | MGnify/ENA primary metagenome ERZ1643246 (study PRJEB29033, sample SAMEA4952261) | chicken gut metagenome | biome: Broiler Chicken; feature: Gastrointestinal Tract; material: Caecum | place: Ireland | collected 2018 | study: Broiler...
TTGCTTTACCGTATCTCCTGCACATTTGGCACTGATACCCATCTCGTCTGAGTATCTTTGCACGCTTGCGCTTCCACTTTCCTGACTTGTAGTCAAAGCCCATGCCATCACCGCCCAAAAGTAAAGCCGCCCCGGTGCACGTCGGAGCGGCTTGATATTTCCTATTCCGACACTTCCGCACCCCATTATCAGTGGGGCCGTTTTCCGTCGAAATGTCGAATCAAGATAGAGCAGAAGGAACTCCGCCTTGATTCTTTTCTAAGTATAATCATATCATACTTTCAATAGGACATTGAAGGACATCTTTTACACAGATAAGCGCCATACCGTGGATCCGACAAGTTTGCCTGTAGCTATAGTGCATCTTCACCGCGATTTCCTCTAATGTTTTCCCTAAGATGTATTTTCTGATAAGCAGCTCCCTGTAAACGGGATTTTCTACCTTTCTGATGGTCTGCATCACTTCATCCTCGATTTTATGCAGATCATCCACACGGCTATCCACTTTTCGTTCCATATCCACGAGTTTAGCAACGACGCTTTCTGTGCGATTCGTCGGTGTAGTCTGCACCCGGTCGGGCGTAAGAGCCTGAGTAATACTTGTGGCGCGAACTCGAAGATCATTGATTTCTTCGAGAAGCGCGTCAATCTCGCGGTTTGCGTCCTGGTAACGCCTTAAATACTCTTTCGCCGTCAATGTCGTCCCTCCTCTATCATTACGTTATCTTGATCGCTTTTGGCATGATTTTCTCCCGTCAATCATCCTTGCCATCTTTCAGCGCCTCCAATCTGTCTAAATCCCCCGACAGCACCAGGGCCACAGCCTCGCAGAGGATGCCCATTTTGATGCGCTCCAAGATGTCAAATGGCAGGTCTTTCCCGCCCCGCTGTCCTGCTGTCTTTTGGGTAGTCATCTGCACCCACTGGCCAACCAACTCCCGTAGCATAGGAATGTTGGACTTCTGGCCGCCACGCTGGAGCATGGTCCACATGGAGAAGTCCTCCAGCGGTCTTGGATCAAGTTTTCCCATGCAGCGCCTCCAATCTCTCCATCACCATCTGCACGGCCTCGTCCGTCATGGGAGCGCCGCAGACCTCGCAGAATGGTGTATCAAGCCCAATAAACACGTTTTTGCAACGCGAACAGCGACGCTTTGGTACATCTTTGTAAGCTTCTCTCATATCTTCCCACTCACCCCTCCACACCTTCTCCACCTGCTCCCGGCTTACGGGGCGGAGGGCGGTGAGAAGGGTGTCAACGGTTTCGTCCGTTAGGTCAAAGGCATGCTTTAGCGTTTCTCCATCTGGGGACATCGGTTCATAGCCCTGGTACTGCTTCAATAGCTTAATTGCTTCTTCACGCTTCATGGCTGGTCCTCCTTTTCGTAGCAATCTTTTATGCGCAAATTCCTACGGCAGCAAGAACACTTTTGCGGCCTGTTCCGCCATCTACAATCATCACATCCGCCTACTTCGATATAATGGAACAGACACGGGTTATGAATATCGTGTTGTAAGATCTGCTGTAGGTTTAGCAGGGCGTTGTCCATATATGGAGAGTTGTTTATTCTCGTTCCCCTTCTTGCTTCCGCGAGGAAAGCAAGAATATGGTCGAAGTTGACATACTTGCTCATTCCATCTCCTCCGCTTAATCTTCTTTGATACGAACAGGGAGAACCATCTGAATGTCCTCCTTGTTGGTGCGAAGAAGGATCGGCTCAACATTGCTTCTAAACTCCAAAATGACCGGCTGTCTAAAACTCTCTCCAGCAGACACCTTTGCTGCTTGCAGAGCAGACAGAAGATAGTTCCCATTGAATCCAATGCGATACTTTACTTCGGTGGTTGGAATCGCCTTTTCCCACTCAAATCCACTGTCCTTCGGCTGGGTATAGCCGAAGGAAAACCCACAGCACCGAATCACAGCCTCTTTCCCATCTTCGGTCAAGGAGATGGTTGCATACTGTTTGCTCGGGAGTTTGGTATTGCTCTTGATAAACGCTACAAAGTCCTCGTCGCAATCACTGATAACAGAGTGTTCTACAGACATCCGATAGCCGTCAACAGCCATTGCGACAGCCTGATTGTCTGCTGCGTGAAACTCCAATTTGATATACTGGTTGCAGGGCTTATGGTCACTATCACTCACAAAAGACTTGGTAGCCGCAATCAGGCGGTTCAAGTCGTTGGTGTAGATTCTTGCTGATTTCATGTCGTTTCCTCCAATTTCTTCAATTCACTTTCGCTCAGAATCGGTGCGCGGGTGTTCCAGGCAAGGCGGGCTTTTCTTCTATAGCCTTCTGCTAATTCTTTTGCGTTTGATTTGTAATATAAGTTCACCTGTCCAAACCAAGCTGTAGAACACCCACAACGAGCGCATATAACGCCAAATTCAGTCATTTCTTCTGAAAACGGTAACTCTTTCGTGTGTTCTCTCAATTCCGCTTTCCCGCCGCACCTATGACACGGCAACAGCACCCCCGCATCCGTAAGCCGCTTCGCCGCCTCTCTATTGCCGAGCATGGCTAATTTGATGTCATCCATGTACAACTCCCCTCTCTATGTCCGCTATGGCCTGAAAAATCGGATAAAACTGCTGCGGGACTACGGCGTTTCCGAGACACTTCAGCCGGTCTGCGCGGCTTTTAACTCCGGATTCAATCCGCGGGACTCCATCCGGTTCCGGTAGCCAGTATCCCGGTGCGCTCATACCTCTGTCCAGCCAACGGGAAACCCCATCAGCCATTCCACCCAGTCCGGATTGAGCTGGGCGCCGTTTCCCGCCGCCATATTCCTGCGTTCCTCCGGTGTGATCTTCCCCATATTTTCCAGTGCTTTCAGTTGCCGATAGTTTCCTGTGCCTCCGCAGAGTCCCGCCCCTGTCGTCGGCGTAGGGAATAGAAACGCGATCTGATCGTTCAGATTCCGGCTCCTGTCCGGGTTTTTCCATCTTGCGCTCTGTCCGGTTCGGTAATCCCGTGCCTGGGGTGTTGCGTACATCACTGTTCCTTTCAGATTGCCGTGCTTCAAATCGTGCTCCGCGCTCCTGCTGCCAGCCGTTCCACTGCCCTTGCTGTCGGATGCTTTCGGCGTCGGCCACAATTTCACCATTCCGCTCAGATTCGGTTCGCCGCGGCTGTTCCGATAAAACGTCCGATTTGCTGCGTCTGAAGCAATCGGCGTTTTCCACAGCAGCGGTTCTGGATGCGATGATGGCGCATCGGTCGCGCCTATGCGGGGCACCGACGCCCGCAGCCGGAATAATGAACGTCCGGCAGGTGTAGCCGAGATTTTCCAAGTCAGCAAGCACTGCGTCGAGTGCCATGCTGACGATTCCAGCAACATTTTCGCCAACAACCCAACCGGGTCTGATTTCTTCAATAACGCGCAGCATTTCCGGCCAGAGGTAACGGTCATCATCTTTGCCTCTGCGCTTCCCGGCAACGGAAAAGGGCTGGCAGGGGAATCCTCCGGAAATAACGTCAACTGTTCGCATTTCTGTCCGCTCATAAAAATTCTCCTTTGTCAATGTGCGAATATCCTTCCAGCGCGGCACATCCGGCCAGTGTTTTTCCAGAACTTTTGTGGGGTAATCCGCCCATTCGCACTGTCCTACGGTTGTAAATCCGGCCATTTCTGCCGCCAAATCCAAGCCGCCAATACCGGAAAACAGCGATAAATGCGTCATCATGGCTCACCACTCATTTCTTCCATAAGTCCTCCCTATTCTAGCCAGACACGCTCCGGGAGCGTTTGCAAGAGGGTGTCAAACTGATGCGACTCCTTTTTCCAAGAGCGAAATTCGACTTCTGCCGCGCGCTCGTATAACTCGTCGATCTGTCGGACCGTCTGCAATAGGGAAGTATTTTCATCCCGCAAAATATCGAACGTGGCTTTCAGATAGTCATAGGACTGCCTGAGATCCAGAAACGCCACCAGAATGCCGACGCACTGCCCGATGATAGAAATCATCTCCGTTTTTGTATAGCGCATCAGGCGTTTCCCGGCTTCTGTGCAGGCAAGCTCTCTTTCGTAGGAAGTAAGGCTGTAATAATCTTCCTCAATCATATCGAACCCTACGCATTGATACCTGTTTCCAATCAGCGCAACTGTACAAATATCGTATTCTTCCTCAGCATCACAGCGCAGGAGCGCGTCATATAGCTGCTCCGCTTTTACGCTTAGATCTGAAAACATCATCTGGAATTCGTACGCCGCTTCTTCGTCGCCGTCAAGGGAGTTCAGAAGCGTTTCCTCGTCGTCCTGAAACCATCTGATATCGTCACACGCTTCTATGATCTCGCTCAGTTCCCGTTCGATTTCTCCATATCCCATAGACGCGAGAGCGGATCGCTTATACCGAAGATTCCGCGTTCTAAACCCTTTTGTATTGGACACCGCCATTATAAATCACGCTCCTTGTCAAACGGAAGTCCCAATCTCTCCATCTCGCGGTCTGCATGATACCAAAAAATCGGATCCTTACTACTCACCATCTCAGAGACCTTTTGGATCACGTTGGAAAGTCTACTTGTGCCGAATCCGTACTCGCTATTTAGGACTATGCAAAAGATCTTGAACACCCGACGCAGATAGTCGTTGCCAACAGAATTGAAATACTCATCAACCGCAGCCTTTTCCTTTTTGGTTAATCGGCTTTTTGCCGGTCTATGCGCGTTCATCGCTGCACACCCTTTCAAAACCTATCACCCATACCCACGGATTGGCATCCCAGCCGTATAGAGCGCGGTCAGCGGGCTTGATGGTACTGTTCCAAACATCATAAAATCCTACTAGAGCGGGTTCTCTGCACCCCGAACCAACACAGTCGGAGCATCCATAACCGTCGCAGTTAGAACACAGGACAGGCTCAAGTCCTTCCGATACCGCCTGTTTTTCAGTGATATCTTGAAGCTTTTCTATCCGTACTTCTGTCACCCTCAAGAACAGCCGTGCAGCCTCCTTCGGCATATGGATAGAGGGCTTTGCTTTATACCCAGACGCCAGCTGTTTTCTGACTAAGTCAGGATTGTCGTAATCGGCAAGATAACGATATTTGCCGTTCGTATCTTGCCACCACGTTTCCCGCACATACAGAATATCGCCTTTCTCATATCTGCACATCTTTTCTGTATGCAGCAGATAGTGCTCGGCATCTGACCGATTCCGAAACACCCTCCCGCGAAACCACCATCCATCCGGATACAGCGATGTGTGAAATTTTCGGAAGTCATCGGCTGGAAACGCAACCCGCCGTGTAACGGTTTTTCTCTCCTCTAGTATGGCCTTTACCATTTCTGTGTTAAAAAGGATGGGCTTAGCCTTTTCTAAAAGCTCTTTTCTTGTCAATCAAATCACCTCAAAATAAGCTTAGTTGGCCGTTTTTATTTTCCGAAACTTTCAGTTTATGATATTGCCGCAGTTATCGTACTTTAGCGGCTCGTCCTTGACTTCTAAAAGGATCTGATAGGCACGGCGCAGCATATCCAGATCAAAATATCCGAAGTGGCATTCTGAAATAGGGATGTCCAGCCTGTGCGCCAGCCACGCATACAGATCGCGGCGTTTTTTCCTTGATTTTGGCTGCCCGCGCCACTTGCTGTCAAAAATCTCATGACACATCATTTTTCCCTTGCGCATCCTGTCGTCAGCAAGGATGCCTAAAGCTTCACGCGGTCGGGGCTTGTGTGTCCCGACGTATGCCCCGCATTTCGTACACAGATAGCAGTCTCCGCTTCCGTACCGTTTTCCGTAGATTTTCGCGTTTGAGACATACGCCACGGCGCCGCCGCAGAGATTGCATCGTTTCGGATGGAGGTCTATGCTACTCATCGTCTTATGTACCTCCCCGCGCGAAGATCGGCATAGGTGACGCCAACGGCCATCGCTGCCCACTGGTCGGCGGCGAAACCGTAGAAGAAGCCCGGATTCTTTTTCGTGCCCTTGCCGCCGTTCGAGGTATCAGGCGCGAACCGGTCTACTAGAGCCTGCCGGATATTTGCATCCTTGGCGCGGCTGTCATGACACAGGCAGAGCTTTTCATCTATGCGGTAGATAAGCTCTTTTTGAGGGACGGCGCGGCAGGCTTCCCAAAAGCGTCCGATCCACACGCACGTCTCGAAAACTTCCTTTCCGACAGCCATCCCGTAGGATGCGACCATTTCCAGCGCGAGATCTGTGGCGTATCCGCCCGCCAGCAGGCGGGGAATGATCTCCCCGATAAGTTTTTTGTTTTCGACTTTTGCGTGCGCTATGGGCCGCAGGGACGCATCCAGCAGCACGTAGGCGCTTTCCCGATTCCCGGGGTCGATTGCAAGAATCATCTTTCCCGCCTCACTTTCTCAGCCGGTAGTTGTGGCTGCGATCTTCCAGGAAAGAGAAGCAGTACCCTTTCGTACGCTGGTAGATACGGCTGCCGATCGCCTCGTCGATGTCGAGCAGCTCGTCGATGGTGCGCTCGGTGGAGATGATGGTGGGCAGGTTGTTGACATAGCGATAATTCAAAATGTCGAACGCGATATTGATATCCCCGGCGGTGGGCGGGCGCTTCTGTCCCGATTCATCGCGCGACGGCTTGAAAAAGTCATCGATATACAGAACCGCCACCGTCTTGAGCGGTTCCATCAGCCGCGAATACGCCTCGCTGTCGGTGACGACGGCTTTCAGCCGCGCACAGTCCTCTTTCCAGAGCATGTACCGCACCGGGATTCCCTGCCGCAGAAACTGCGCGGCGAGCGCGGTGCAGATGTGCGTTTTCCCTACGCCCGGCTGTCCGCCTGCGAAAAACCATTTGCGATCATGATCTTTCAGATAGCGCAGCGCGCCATCTCTGAACTCTTTTTGCCACGGCTCCGCGGTCTCGTAGCGGTCGAAGCGGTACTCCTTCATCACACCCTCAAGACCGGACTTTTTCAGCATCTCGCGGGAGCGGCGCACCTGCATACAATCGCAGTCCCGGCTGACGACACAGCCGTTCTTTACAAAATACACGACGCCCTTGTTCTTGCAGTCCGGGCAGTCGTACCCGGTCAGATCCCCGGACAATTCGTTGAGTTTTTCGGCGTCCCTCTCGGGGCTATAAGTAGGTGCCGTATCCGCCCTGCTTTTCAGGTTTTCCCGCAGCTCCGGCGGCAGGTGTTTTAGCATTTGAGCGGCGTTGAACATCTCGATCCCTCTTTTCCTTTTCAAATTCCGCGAGTGTGCGGATCCCTTTCTGCGACGCTTCGCACAGGATTTTATCCGCATAACTCCATTTCCAGACGTTGTGCTCCACGGCGATCTCCATTGCCTTGATGATGAGATCCGGCTCCATGCCCTCGTCCAGCCACGCGATCATGCAATCGCGGATGTGGCCAGACATCGTTCCAAAATTCCCCTCATAAAAATCAAAAACGGAAGAACTCTGGATTTCGTCGGCGTCTTTGACGTCTTTTTCTTTTATTTCTTTTCCTTTCCTTTCTTTTCCTTTCCTTTGCGAATTATTTTGCAAAGAAACTGGGGTTTTCTTGAAATTTTGCGGGGTTTTCTCTGAATTTATCGATTGAAAGACAAGCTTATTAAGAATACTGGCGGGGACGTCCTTGCGGTTGTCCAAATCCAGAAGCCAGTATTCTTCAAAAATCTGTATTTGCTCGCGGGTTGATACGCCTCGTAAAAACCTGCGCTGGATACCCGCCGATGTCAAAATGCCGAACATCTGAAAGACTTCCTTATTGAAAAGGGAGCGTCGCAGACACCCATGCACCACCTGCGTTATGTTCTCGGGGCCGACCCCACAACCGACAGCATCCGCCATCAGGAGGCAGGTATCATTGTCCCACACTTTGTAGTATCCATGATCCCGATAAATTTCACATAACAGCGCAATTAGAATGGTGATTCCTTTCGCGCCAAATTCCGCTTTTAATAATCTGATTTTATCGTCGCTGAAAAAATCGACATCCAGAGAAAAGTATAAAACCCCGTCCTTTGGCGGACGAGCCAAATAGTCACCCCCTAAAAAACTGTAACCGGGATTCCAGTAAGCTGGCGGATTTCTTTCTCAAACAGCGATTTATCCCCGTTGCGGCCGGATACATGGATAAGATAGATCCGCCGCGTCTGGCTCAGATCGTTAGCTCGCAGGAAGTCCTTGACGTTTTGCAGTCCGAAATGGCTCTGCAAAAGGCGCGGACGCTGGCTCTCCGGGACAAGCCCTTTTGCGATATTTTCCCGCAGCAGTTCTGGACTGTAATTGCATTCCACCATAATTACGTTCAGCCCGCAGAAACGGTTCGGGATGTAGTATGTATCCGTCGCGAACAGCAGCTTTTCCCGCGCTGCTGTGCTGTACAGCAGGAATCCCATCGGCTCCGCCGCGTCGTGCTTCGTCTCGAACGGGAGAACGACCCAGCTTCCAAGCTGAACCTGTTCCCCCACCCGGACGGTATTGCATCGGTACGGATGATGGATACTGCTTCGGATCGCTTCAAGCGTCCCCTCACTGGCATACAGATCGACGCCGTACCCCGCCAGCTCCCCCGCACCGCAGGCGTGATCCCCATGCTCATGGGAGATCAGACACCCGGCAACACGGGAGAGCACCGGAGCGTATCCGGCAACGATTCTTTTTGCTTTTACCCCCGCTTCGAGCAGCAGGACGCTTTTGCCGTCATCCACGGCGTAGCTGTTCCCGCTGCTCCCGGAGGCAAGGCATCTTACCTTTATCATCAGAATGGGGCTTTCGCGGTGGTCTTTTCACTGGGTTCTGCGGACGGATCCGGTTCGCGCCCCGATTCTTCGTCAGGCCCGCCGTCCTCGATGACCTCGCCTGTTTCCTCGTCCACTGCAATATCGATCATGGTTTTATTGGCCTTGTCCTTGATTTCCTGCTGCGGCGTCTCTCCGTGGTCCTCCGTTTCAAACACACGCTGAAGCTCTGCGGACATGGGGCCGTATGCGCCGATCAGGCGGCGCAGGACTGTTTTCATCGCCATCTTGTCGAACTCCGTGCGCCATGGGGAATAGCTGCTGTTATAGCTTGGACTGTATCTTTCGCCCCACGCGGCAACATCGTCCTTTGTCATGTAGAGGATTTTCTCGAAGCCGTTGAGAAGCTTGAAGTATGCAAAATACCCGACCGCCGTATCGCTCGTGCGTGTGCCGGAGAGGTCGAGCATCCCGCTGAGCTTGTCCACGCCGCGCAGCTCGCCTTCGTATACCACATCGGCGTTGATGGTCTTGTACAGTCCCGTGCGCTGTGCCAGCTGGATAAGCCCCTTGTAGCCGACTATAAAGGTCGGAACCTTTTTATACGGCACGACGTATGCAAAGCCCAGAGACTTTACAAGCGGCAGATTCAGCGCGGCAGCCTTGACGCACTCCAGCGCGACCTTTTCCGGATCGCACTCCTGAAGTGTTCTGTCGCTGGAATACAGGTCGATCATGCTGGACATGAACGCGCCCGCGTTCTCCTTGAGGCTGTTGCGCAGCTGTGCACGGATGGTCTGGGAATTGAGAATCCCTTTGAATTGGTCCATTTTTGCCATTTGATTTGTGCTCATTTAGATTTCCTCCTCCATTGGAATAATGCTTTCATAGTAAGCAGCGCGCCGCTGCTCGATAGGGATATCCTCGGGATAGAAATGGCCGCGGTTTTGCCAATCCTCGAAGCATCGCGGACACATATAGTGATTGAGTACAGGGACGAGAAATCCGCTTTCTGCAAATTCATTGCAGTCGTCGCAGACGCCTATCCCGCCAAGGAGCGTCGTTTCTGACGCTGTGCACTGATACGCGATATACCCCTGCCGGGTGCGAAATTTAAGCATAGTGTTTTCCTCCATCCTCACAGCTTCCGCATAGCGAGGCACAAAGCCCCGCCATGTTGTCATCTTCATCCACCTGGATCCCCATGCATTTTCTGGGGCAGTCAAAGCGGACGCATCCATCATGCTGGATCCCCTCTACATAGTCGCCGCAAAGGCCGTAAAATCCGTGTGTCATTCTCCCTGCACCTCGATTCTGAGTTCATCGTCCCGCGCGCTGGCGTACAGACGAATGAACTGTTCCGGCAGCGGCGCGGTGTAGTCCGTGACCTCGCCCGCCCGGTCGATCCAGACGGGGCAGGAAAATCCGCGTTTTTTCGACAGTGCCGAAATGACGTCCAGTCCGGCGTTGACCCTCGCGCCGTCGTTGAGGTTGGCGCCGTACTCGATGTACTGTCCGTCCCCGTTTTGAACGGACGCCTCGCAGCACGGGCGGCTCTCCCCGTTTTGCAGTGTGTCGAACAACTTCCAGCGCACCAGCGTGAAATGGGAATTGATTTGCTCCTCAATGTCCGCGGCCTGCGCCAGCTTATACAATCCCGCGAGGAAAAGCCCGCGTTCCGTCTCGGCAAGCTCCTGCCCAAGATGCTTCTGCTCGTCCTTGAGGGCAGCGATCGTCTTGTCGCACTTTTCCGCCTGCTCCGCGCCAGCTAGGCGCGTGCGGACAACGTTCATCTCGGATTCCAGCTTTGTGAGCTGTGTTTCCAGACCCTCCGAGGACTGTGCGGCGGTCTGACCGACAGCGGAAAGCCTCTCCTGCGCCGCGGCCAGCTTGCCGGAAAGCATCCTGTATTCCCCGCTTTCCTCGAACGGCGGCGGCTCAATATGCGAGCGCAGCAGGGAATCAAGCCGCTTTTGGGCGTCCTCGCGGGACTGTTCTGCGCCTGCCAGCCTTTCCTGCTCTGTCTGCAAGCGGGCCTTTGTATCGGCGGCAAGTTCCGCCAGCTCTTTCCCTTTTTTCTCAATTTTCTCGAGCTTGTCCGCCCGCTGGGAGTTGAACCGTGCCCTCGCCTCCTGCATCCTCTCGGGAGGATACGCCTGTCCGCACGTCGGGCAAACGTTGTCGGATTCATCGAAAATTTTGCCGCTTTCCTCCGCCCACTGACCGCGCAGATCGGCAAGATCCTGATCGCATTTGGGGAGAAAGTCCGACCAATCCGCTATTTTTCTCCGGCACGCAGAAATGCTGTTTTCCAGATCCGCGATCTCCCGGCGGATTTGCGAGGCTTCCGATTCCAAAAGATTATTCGCATTCGCAAATTTACGGCTGTACTGCATCCGGGCGGCGGAAAGCTGCTCCTGCAGCTCCGTAATCTCCTGACGGATTTCCAGATCCGCGCCGCCCGCGTACAGGTCGGAGATTTTCCGTTCCAGCGCGATTTTCTGCCTTTGAAGCTTTGCCAGAAGCGGACCATCCCCAGGCTGGGGGCTGGATGCAGGCCGTGCCTGATCCGTTGCATCGATGCGCTCCGGGATAGCTTTCAGTCTCTTTGTGATCTCCGATTTCCGCTCTTTCGCCCACGCGGAAAAATCCTCGACCGAGCGCCCGTTCAGATACCGGAGAAGCTCCGCAAATTCGCTGTGCCGCTTGATGAAATCCTCTAAATCGTCCTCCTGCGGTGCGAAATACTGGAAAAGAAGCTTCCTCCGTTCCTCCGGCTTCATCCTGCCGGGGAGGTAATCCGGATCGGACAAAGCCAGAAAAAGCGGATCCGGGCAAATCCCGGCTATGTACTGCGTGTATTCCGTTTTTGATTTGGACAGGCCGTCGATATAAAATTTCGTGGTGTTCCCTGTTTTGCGCGGCTCAGATTCTCCTGCCGCTCGGGAAAACTGTTCGAGGTACACCCTCCGGAGCGAGATCTCCCGACCATCGTCAAGCAAGAAAGTACCTTCGACGCTGTATTCCAGCCCGCTCCCGGACGTTCCGCGCGTCACGACGTCGAATCCGCCCACGCCTGAATCGGTGCGCCCTGCGCTGTCTTTGCCGAACAGCAGCCAGAAATAGGCGTCCTTGAGCGTCGTTTTGCCGAGGCCGTTGCGGCCGTAGACGCTTACGCTCCTGCCGTCCAGATCCAGCGTGAAATCGCGGATCCCCTTGAAATTTTGCAGACTGAGCCGAAGCAGCTTCACGCGATCGCCCCCTTTCTGGACAGGATGCGGGACTTGACATTTCCCGAAAATTCTTCTAAACTGAAAATAGAGACATTGGCAAAATTCTCTGTTCTGCCGCTTCCGGTGCTGGTAACGCCGGAGGCGGCTTCCTTTTTATACGGCTTCATGCGATTCTTTCCTTTCTTTTAAGATCCGGATCACGTCACGGCGCATATCGATGCTGCAACGCGCGGATTTTATTCCGCCGGACACCACATAGTCGTAGTAGCTGATGCAGATATTTCCGCCCGTCACAAACTTCATCCGGCATCCCCTGCACGGGTATGGCTGCTTCACGAAGCTTTCCTCCCCTCTCTGCCGCGGATTACTCCGCACGCCACCATGTATTTTTTGACTTCCTGCGAGATCCCCTCCGGCCGGCCGATTGTGATATGTACCGCTCCGGAGCGCGGATTCTCCTGCTTTTTGGGACATGCCATATAATCACCTCAAATCTGAATTTGATTTTCCTGCTTATGAAAGCTTACGCGCCAGATGGATACATACCGCCGCAAGCGCAACGCCTGCAAGGTAAAACCACGGGCTGAGAGGCTCTATCAAGCGGAACCACCTCTGTACGCGATAAGATCTTCTTTGGTTATCCGCCACGATGATCCGAGTTTAAAGCCTTTCAGCTTTCCCTCTTTGAGCCACTTATTCACCATCACCTGTGAGCACCGCAGATAAAGCGCGGCGATCTCCACCGTACAGCGGGCGGGCAGCTCGTTGTCGTCGCAGATAGCCTTTGTCCATATAGGCTTTGGCGCTCTTGTCTTTTTCATCTTTTACTTCCCTCCTTGAATCTCTTTTCCCACTCTGCCAGCTTTGCCAGCTCACAAAACTGGCGGGAAGTGAGGCTTTTCTCGCTTGCCGCCCGGTTGATGATGTATCCTATCATATCCGGTTCGCTGTCGAGAATGGCTTGACGGTAGTAGGCGTAATCGCGGCTTATCCTATCTCCCATAACGCCCTCACCGCCTGCCCGGCCAGCAGATACGACTTTGCAAAAGCTGAATCTCCGTGTGTTTCTTTTACCTTGCTTTCCCACTCCTCAAGCGTCCCGGCAAAGCATCCACACCGCACGGATACGCCGCCATCATCCAGCAGAAAGAAGTACGTTGTGCGGGCTTCACTACCAAATCCGCCGACCGTTGCCAGCTTCTGGAATTTCCCAAATTCACAAATGCACTCCTTGCCGAAGCTGCACCCCTCGCCGAAGCTGCACCCCATGCCGAAGCTGCACCACTCACCGAATCTGCACCTCTCACCGAAGCTGCACCCCTCACCGAAGCTGCACCACTCACCGAAGCTGCACCCCTCGCCGAAGCTTTTTATGAGAGAGTAGTCCCCCGAAGGGCACAGTTTCCAGCCATCTACGACAGGCAACGCGTCGAATTCCTCCTGTGTGTACTTTTTCAGTTTCATTTTGTTCTCCATCCCGCCCCCTTACGGGGGCTTTTTAATTTGCTGTGGTGTTCCCTTACGCATTTACGCCATCTGTCCACTTTGTGGACAGATTCCTAAAAAAAATTTCAATAAACGCTTCTGGCGTTTTAATATCGAGGGCTTCAGCCATTTTTTCCATATCATTTACATCCGGCTCCTGGATTCCGTTGATAATGCGGCTAGCTTTATTTCGAGACCATCCGATAGCGGACGCAAATTCAGAAATGTTTTTATATTTTGAAAATACCAATCCTCGATAGGTCATTTCTGTTCCTCCTTTCTTGTCTACTTTGTGGACAACTATACTATATCAGATTTTTCTTTTTTTGTCAACCACTTTGTGGACAAAATTTTCAAAAAAATATTTTTGTGTTGATTTTGTGGACGAAATGTGATACAATAACATCAGTCAATAAAGAAAATTCCATTATAGAAAGATGGTGGCAGTGTGGAAAAGATAGCTGAATTTTCGAACAGGATTTTAGAAGCTCTTTCCGGTTCTATGACCGCTACCCAGTTAGCTGAGAAACTCGGAATGTCGAAGCAGACAATAAGCGCATATACAACAGGAACTAGATCTCCTAAACGCCCTGTTGTCTATGTCATGGCTGAAAAAACAGGTCAATCCCGGCAAAATCTTTCAAATAAGCTTAGCCGAGATAATTTCACGGAAAAGGAGATCCAAGCAATTGCGGCGGCACTGGATTGTACTTATACTTCCACACTTACCATGAATGACACCGGAGAAAGCGTCTGAAAATAAAAAATCCCCCTGCCGGAGTGCTGGCAGGGGGCACAGGAAAGGAGTAAAAAATGGGAAAAATTTAGAAAGGAGAAAATCAAAATGAAAACCTATCTGAAACTATATATAGTATATCACATCTGATTGCGCTTGTCAAACTCACGATATATCAAAAAAATAAAAAACCGCCCCCTCTGCGCCAACAGAGAGGACGTTAAAATAAAGCAAGCTTACCCGAAGCGGATAACCAAGCCCAGACACCTTGATTATACCATCTTCGGGCAGGCTTTGCAAGTCATACCTGGAGGTGCTTTTTTATGGCAAAATCAAGGGTCAAAAAACGGGCTGACGGCCGGTATATGATGCAGATCTATATCGGCACCGTAGATGGGAAAAAGCGTTACAAGTACGTATACGGTTCCACACCCAAAGAGGTCGAACGCAAGGCCGAGGAAGTCCGGATCATGCTCAATAAAGGGCTTGATATCCTTTCCCAGCGTGACAAATTCGAACAGTGGGCCGATGATTTTCTGAAAATCAAGGCCGCCGCCAGTATCACCGCGGGGCAGAAGCAAAATTACACAGGTTGTGTAAATTGGTGGAAAGATGTTTTTTCCGGAGCTTCGATTTCTGACATACGCGCCGATGACATTGAACGCGCTCTTATGATACTGCAAGCTGAGGTTGTGGGTTCGATTCCCATCATCCGCTCCAGTTAAAAAATCCTGAAAATGCCGCTAGAATCGGTGTTTTCGGGGTTTTTCTATTTTTTGGGAGTTCATAAAAATGGGGTAAAAATAAGCAGAAAAAAGTGAATTATGCCTGTCAAAATGCCTGTCAAAAAAATATGTATTTTCAAAATATTTTCAAGAAAAGGTCTTGACAATACCACGATACCGTGGTATAATATAGACACAGAAAAGGAAAGGGGATATAAAAAATGAAAGAAAGAATAGTTGATTTTCAAAGCAGTGCAGCAGCTCTTTATGATGGTGGATGGCGTGCGGCAGATAAGGAAGATCTCATTCTCGAATATGATTTGTACGAGGATGATGCTGAAAAAATCTGCGAGTTACTTGCAGAGTATGAGCAGGGAGAAAACTGAATGCTGATAAGCTTAGCGGAATACGCAAAAAGGAATCATAAGGATTCGTCGAGTGCTAGACAAATGGCCCTCAGAGGAGGTTTTAAAACGGCCTATAAAATTGGTCGAAACTGGGTTATCGACGATTCAGAAATTTGGCCTGACAGAAGGATAAGAACGGGAAAATATAAAAACATAGAAAAAAATACCCCTCTGACATAAGAATGTCAGAGGGGATTTGCTTACTTTTGTACTCGCTTGATGGCCTCGAAGCCGCCGTTTGCGGTAAAGGCCACCACTACGGCGTTGAGCGGCACAAGCGCCCAGCCTGTCCAGTCGGATGCCCCGCCGGTGGCAGCTGTTGCAAGCCCGAGGATCACCACTGCGATCACATAGGATACAATCTGCGTCGGAATTTTCTGAAAAATCCCCTTGACCGCCTGTGTCACAACCCCCGTCGCTGCGGCGGCTCCGGCGAACGTTCCGAGCATCCCCCAGTCGAAAAAGTTATCCATCGCTTTTTACCTCTCTTTCCCGCGGTTCAAAGGGAAGTCCCTGCACCGCGTTATATAGTCTCTCACCCGTACCGTTGCCGCCCAGTGCGTGGTAGGGCCTGTACATATACTCAATATTTTTTCGGTCCTCAAGCGGGCAGTGCCCCGTTTCTATCCAGTGCGTACACTCGACATAGATCCTATCATGCAGCAGCGCCTTTACACCCTCGCATACGGCTTCATCCTCCGCGTGCTGCGCGATTACCTTTTTTCTAAGGAAATGATAGGCCCCGCCTAAAAAGGCCAGCACAGCGGCATACAGGGCTTCCAGTGCGTGTTCTTGAATCCACTCCACGGCTACACCTCCACATAGACTGGGAAGGACGCGCTGTCCTGCCCGTCAAGGCTTGCTATAACGCGGGCTTCACCCGGCGCAATCGCGGTGATGGTGTACAGGTCGCCCACAAGACCGGAACGGGCCGTATAGTCCGGCCCCATGCGCTCAATCGCGCAGATTTCCGGCTTGTCTACACGCACGGCGGCGCGTTCGTCCGTGTTTCTCACAGTACACAGGGCCGCGTAGGACGCACCTACCTTGAGACGCTTCTCTTTCGTGTCCCAGCTGACGTCCGGGGCGGCTCCGTTTTTCGGGTAGTTGTTCCATCCTCCCGCGCGGATGATGGAGGGATAATCGCGGTAGCATTCGTTGATATCACAGTTTCCCGTACCACCGCGCACGCCGGGAACTTTGCCTGTACTCGTATACTGCCACATTCCTACGTTTCCCGGCCCGGTATAGGTGATTTTGTCGTTATACTGCGCCAGCCAGATGTCATAGTTCAGCAGGCGCGGCACATCAATATAGTTTACAAGCCAGTTTTTATTTGCGTACAGGATGGGGTAGTACCCCGCCGCTTTCACACCGTCAAGCCACTGCTTGATGTATGTAGTCAGCTCCGACTTATCGAGTTGCAAAAGCTCCGACTGCTCCACATCAAGCGCGACAGGCATTTCCATCTTGCAGCCGCGTATGGTCTTTAAAAAGAAGTCAATTTCCTGCTGTGTCTCCGTGCCGGAGCGGCCCCAGAACCAGTGATATACCCCGGTATGTAGTCCTGCTTTTGCCGCCTCCGTCAGATTGCGGGAAAGGGACTTATCCGCCAGCGTGTGACCCTCGCTTGCTTTTATCATCACAAAGTCATACCCGGCTGTTTTGACGGCGTTAAAATCGACCGCCCCCGTGCCGTTGTAGATATCAATTCCCCGCATCCGCTACACCTCCCACAATCGCCTGATACTCATCCTCCGTCAGCCTGCCTGCGTCTACAAGCTGCCGGAGCCTATCCTCGTCCCACAAACGCGGATAATATTTTTTTGCCATTTCAAACACTGTCATAAGGTCACCCCCTGCATAGCGGCAAGAAAGTCCACGTCCGCCCTTAGCTGCTCCTGCGCTGTCGGCGGCGGAGCAGGTATCGCCGCCCGATCCGCCGCGATTTCTTCCTCCGTGCGCTCCTGCGCTTTGCCGTCCACCAGCTTGTAGCGCGGGATTCCATCCTGTGTGTAGATAGATTTGTCAAAATAGTTTCCTTGTGCATGATGCCCGCGATCCCCTGGAACATTAGATTCTATCAAAATCCAATCAGAAAAATTAGATATAAAGGCATTGCTATTTACGGCAATAATATTTGATTTGTTATCCAATTTAACATAGATATTGTATCCGCTAAATATTTCCATACATCCTCCTTGTTAATTTATTATAGAGATGCATCGTTATAATACCAAGTGGTTTGGTTAATCTGTATTGTTCCTTGCGTGGGAGTAGCAAGGCGCATTACTGGCCTGCAATCATTACCGTTAGATGGCCTTATAGAAGTACTGCTATATAGCTGATAATATCTCTGACATTTCGCCAGCTCCTGCTGAAAATTCGGCGGCGGGTCGTTTAAAACCCAGTTGCCGTCCGCGTCTTGGCGGGCGAGAGTTTGGACGGGGCCGAGTTCCACTTTGATAGCGACAAAAGTTAGCTTGTTAGAATCAGATAGAATAAAAATCCTAGCCAACTGATAAATTTTAACATCAGGATATGAAGCAATGCCAATTTTGCCTCCATTTGAAAACGCAACAAGTTCTTCAAAACCTTGAGAGATGTCGCTGGGAAATTGTACTGTACGCGATCTAAATTCACC
>ERZ1643246.2400-NODE-2400-length-17914-cov-4.654516_pt1 | contig 17914 bp, 9 predicted proteins | sample MGYA00579265_ERZ1643246 | MGnify/ENA primary metagenome ERZ1643246 (study PRJEB29033, sample SAMEA4952261) | chicken gut metagenome | biome: Broiler Chicken; feature: Gastrointestinal Tract; material: Caecum | place: Ireland | collected 2018 | study: Broiler...
CAACTTTATTACTTGTGTTACTTCTTTCTATTTTTGTTGGAAAAGTAGAACCATTCTTCTGGGTATTCTTTGTTGTTTTAGAGATTGCTGTACCTATTTTATTCTTTTTGAAGAGTAAGATTTATCATAGAGATGGAAAACAAGAAAATTCTACTGTTTATTATAAAAACTTATTATTTGGTGGTAGAAGTATTTTATTACGTTCTTATATCATTTTAGCAACTCTACCATTTTATTCAAAACTATATTTAGATGCTTTTATTAGAACTGTTTATCGTTTGACTATTAGTCATAAAAATTTACTTAACTGGGTTACTGCTGAAGATGCTGCTAAAAAAGCAGGAACTGATATTTATAGTTACTTAAAGAGTTTTTCATTCCATTTAGTATTTAGTTTTATTCTATTAATTATTGGTTTAGGTACCTTTAATTTCTATGCTTGTTTAATTGCAGTTGTCTTTATTACGGCACCATTTATTTTATATTCTGTTAGTCATGATATTGATTTCCATAGAATAGATTTAAAAGAAAAAGAGTTAGAAGAAGTTAGAGATGTTGCTTATCGTACTTGGTGTTATTTTAAAGATAATTTGAAAGAAGAGTATCATTACTTAATACCTGATAATTATCAAGAAAATAGAGAGCAAAAATTAGATATGAGAGCTTCTCCTACAGGAATTGGTTTTTCATTACTTAGTGTTGTTAGTGCTTGTGAGTTAGAATTTATCTCTTATGAAGAAGCTAGAGATTTAATTTCTCATATTATAGAGACTGTTGATTCTTTAGAAAAATGGCATGGACATTTATATAACTGGTACGATATTAAAAATATGAAAGTAATGCATCCAAGTTTTGTTTCTACGATTGATTCTGGTAACTTTGTTGCCTCTTTGATTGTCGTACGTGAGTTTTTGAATCATCATGAAGAGGTTAGTTTAATTAAGAAATGTGATAAGTTAATACATAATGCTAACTTTAAGAAATTGTATACTAAACATGATGTCTTCAGTATTGGTTATGATGAATTAGAAGGTAAACTTTCTATTTATAACTATAATAAATTTGCGAGTGAGTCTCGTCTAACTAGTTACTTAGCTATATGTTTAGGAGATGCGCCTAGTAAGCACTGGTTCTGCTTAGATAAATCACTTACTACTTATAAGGGTAGAAAAGGACTTATTTCTTGGTCTGGTACTTCTTTTGAATATTTTATGCCACTTTTATTTATGAAGAATTATTCTAATACTTTATTAGATGAGAGTTATCATTTTGCAAAGTTCTGTCAACAAGAATATATTGAGAGTGTTTCTCGTTTTCTACCTTGGGGAATTAGTGAGTCTGCTTATAATGAGCTTGATAATTCACTAAATTATAAGTATCGTGCTTTTTCTACACCGTATTTAAAAGCTAAAGAAGATAAAGAAAATAGAATTGTTTTATCTCCATATTCTTCTTTAATGGCTATGGAGTTATTCCCTGATGAAGTTTATGATAATTTTGAGAAATTTAAGAAATTAGATATGCTTGGTCAATATGGTTTTTATGAAGCTTATGACTATGATAATAAAGGTGTTGTTAAAGCGTTCTTTGCTCATCACCAGGGTATGTCTTTGGTAGGGCTTGCTAATTACTTAAAACCTGGTATTATTCAAGAGTATTTCCATGAAAATGTTAATATTAAGACTTTCGATATTCTATTGAAAGAAAAAGTACAAGTTCGTACTAGTATTGATATGAAGATGGCTCGTTATAAGAAGTATGATTATCGTAAAGAGACCATTGAAAATGATATTCGTACCTTTAACTATATTTCTTATTTACCAGAGGTAAGTGTTCTTTCTAATAAGAAGTATTGTTTACTTATGAATGACCGTGGTGATAGTTTTTCTAGATATCGTACGTTACAATTGAATCGTTATCGTAAAGTTACAGAACAAGATTATGGAATTTTCTTGTATGTTAAAGATTTAGATACGAATTATATTTGGTCTAATACTTATGCACCTATGAATAAAAAACCGGATAAATATGAAGTTGTTTTTGCAGCTGATAAGATTAAGTATTTGCGTACTGATGGTAAAGTAACTACGAAGACAGAAATTGTTGTTACTAAGAATCATCATGCTGAAATTCGTAAAATTACATTTAAGAATGAAAGTGATGATATTAAGAGATTAGAGCTTACTACTTATACGGAACCAATTTTATCTGAGAATATGGATGATATTTCTCATAGAGTATTTAATAGTATGTTTTTGACTAGTCAGTATGATTCTGATAGTAATTCTTTAATTGTTCGTAGAAAGAGTAGGAATGATACAAATATTAATAGTTATATGGTTCATCGTTTGCTTATTGAAGATCCTATCGGTGAATATAGCTATGAGACTGAAAGAAAGAACTTCTTAGGTCGTAATCGTACGATGCAAAATCCACTTGGTTTGGAGCAAAAATTAAGTAGTGTTGCTGGTACTAATTTAGATCCAGTACTTAGTATTCGAAATACTATAGAGGTTATGCCTAATAGTTCTACTACTGTTTATGTCATTACTGGTTTTGGTAGAAGTATGGAACAGATTCAAGATATTATTCGTTCTTATTATGATGATAGTTCTATTGAAAAAGCATTTAAGGTGTCTACACTTATGAATGTTATTAATACGAAGACTATGAATATTACTGGTAGTGATATGAGAATATTTAATATTATGCTTAATTATCTATATCAAACGACTAAGCTTTCTGTTACAGATGAGAGAATGGATTTACTTAGACGTAATGCTTTAGGGCAATCTGGTCTTTGGAAGTTTGGTATTAGTGGTGATAGACCAATTATTTTAGTAGAGATTTCTGATATTGCTGATTTAAGTTTTGTCTATGATGTTTTGAAAGCATTTGAATATTATAAAAATAATTCTATCTTTGTAGATGTAATTATTATTAATAGTGAATCTAGTCAATATGCTAAAATTATTAAGAAGGAAATTGATGATGAACTATATCGTATGTATACTTTAAATAGTTTTTATCATATTCCTGGTACTGTTACTGTTGTGGATGGTAGTGAACTTACTCGTGAAGAGAAGAGTTTGTTACATATGGTTCCAAGACTTACTTTTGTGATTCAAGATCATCATTCATTACAAGAAGCAGTAGAAGAGTTACAACGTACTAATAAAGTTAGTGATTATCAAAAATCTATTTGTGAGACTCATAGTAGTGATATTCCTGTTGAAAAATTAAAGTTTGATAATGGCTTTGGTGGATTTAAAAATCATGGTAGTGAGTATGTTATTTATAATCCTGATACACCAGCTCCATGGAGTAATATTATTGCTAATAAGAATTTTGGTACGATTATTACTAATAATGGTTGTGGATATACTTATGCTTATAACTCTGGTGAGTTTAAGATTACTTCTTGGACAAATGATATGGTTGCGAATGATAAGTCTGAAGGATTTAAGTTTAATGGACGATTATTTGATCCAATGAAATGTACTCATGGTTTTGGATATAGTATTTTAGAGAGTGAAAATGATGAGTTAAAGAAAGAGATTACTGAGTATGTTGCGAAGGAAGATACAATTAAGTTTTATTTAGTAAAACTTACGAATAAACTTTCTAAAGCCGTAGATATTGATATTGATTTTTGGATTAATCCTGTGTTTGGTAATTTTGAAGAGAAAACAGCTAGACATATTTTAACGGAGTTTCAGGGTAATGATAATTATTTAAAACTTCGTAATGTTTATAGTGTTACTTATGGTGATGTTTGTGTATTTATGTCTAGTGATTTAGATATTGATTCTACTGTTAATGACAAGATTTTAGTTAAGAGTATTCATACTAAGTTACATTTGGAGGCTGATAGTAGTGATACTTGTGTCTTTGTTTTAGGAAGTAGTATGAATAGTGATGACATTCCAAATATTATTTCTAAATATGCTAAAGTAAGTAGTGCTAAAGCGGAACTTAAAGCAGTAAAAGATTATTGGAAGAATACGTTACATACTGTTTATGTAGATAGTCCTGATGAGAGCTTTAACTATATGGTTAATGGCTGGTATTTATATCAAGCTATGTCTTCTCGTATTTTAGCAAGAGCAGGATTTTATCAAGTTAGTGGTGCTTTTGGTTATCGTGATCAATTGCAGGATTCTATGAATATTGTTCTTGTTAAGCCAGATCAGGCAAGACGTCAGATTTTAATTAATGCAGCACATCAGTTTGAACAAGGAGATGTTCTACACTGGTGGCATGAGAAGAATCGTTTTGGATTACGTAGTCGTTATAAAGATGATTATTTGTGGCTTGTTTATGCTACTGCTAGATATTTAGATGTTACTGGTGATTATTCTATTTTGGATGAGAAGGTATCATATGTTGTTGGTCCTGAGCTAAGTACTTATGAACATGAGAAGGGTATGGTATTTAGTTATTCTGATACTAAGGATACATTACTAGAACATTGTTTAAAATCTTTACAATTATCAATGAATTCTTTAGGAAGCCATGGATTACCTCTCATGGGTGGTGGTGACTGGAATGATGGTATGAACAAAGTTGGTATTAAAGGTAAGGGAGAAAGTGTATGGTTAGGTTTCTTCTTATACGAAGTTATCGATATGTTTATGTCATTTATGAAGGTTTATGATAAGAAATTTAAATTGAAAGAGTATAAAGATTTTAATGATGAATTAAAAGAGAATTTAAATAAGAAAGCCTGGGATGGCAATTACTATTTAAGAGCTTATTTCGATAATGGTGATATGCTTGGAAGTAATGAAAATAAAGAATGTAAGATTGACTTAATTTCTCAAAGTTTCTCTATTTTAAGTGGTGTTGCTCCTAAAGATAGAGTACAAAAAGTTATTACTGCAGTGGAGGAGAATTTGGTTGATGATAAGAATAAGATTATTAGACTTCTTACTCCACCATTTGAAAAATCTTTGAATAATCCAGGTTATATTATGAATTATCCAAAGGGACTTCGTGAAAATGGAGGACAATATACTCACGCTACTGCTTGGTATTTGATGGCATTAATTCGTACTGGTTATTATGATAGAGCATACCGTTATTATCAGATGATTAATCCTGTTAATCGTAGTTTGGATAGTAAAGGTGTAGAAAAATATGTAGTTGAACCTTATGTTGTTGCAGCGGATATTTATTCTTCTGAACGTTATCCAGGACATGGTGGTTGGACTTGGTATACAGGTACAGCTGGATGGTATTATTATGTTGGGGTTAGTGAGATTATTGGACTTAAGAAACATGGTGATGAGTTAAGTTTTTCTCCTAATATACCAATTGCCTGGGAGTCCTTTAAATTAGATTATACTTATATGGATACGGTTTATCATATTGAAGTTATTAAAGGTAAGAAGGAAAGTGTTACCTTAGATAAGAAAAGATGTAGTAATGGTAAGATTGCTCTTGTTAATGATAAAAAAGAACATGATGTTGTAGTACATTTTATTGCTAGATAGAAACGATTAGACTTCGGTTTAGTCGTTTTTTAGTAATAAGCTTATTGATACATGAGAAGTTTTATATGGTTTATTTATAAATAGAAATTATATTTAAACTTTCTTTTTTTTATGGTTTTGGTTATAATTGATTTAAAGAGGAGTTGTTAATGGTGAGACTTGGTAAAAAATTAGTTATTGTTATTGGAATAATAATTGTTGCTATTACAGGTATAATAATATTTTGTCATTTCTTTTTAAAAGATAATACGATAAGATTAGAGGATAATATTTTGATAGATAATAATATTATTAATATTAAAGTAGAGAAACAGAAAGATGATAGTAGTATCATAATTACTAATGCATCATCAATAAAAGAAATTAGAATTGGCGATTCTGTTGTTTCTAATGAAAATTATTCTAATGAAATAGTTATTAATGATATTAAAAATGTACCTGATGAAGTATCTATCACTATAGTAGATAGTTCTGATAATGAAACTACAAAGATAATTGGAAGTAAAAAAGTAGATGATGACTCTGTTAAAAAAGTAGAGGTTAATTCTTTTTATATAGAAGAAAATAATCCTAGTTATATTAATAACAATATAGTTACTTTGCATTCTGATGTTTTAAATGCTACAGAAATGTGTTTTAGTAATACTACAAGCTGTGCTGGCGGTACTGGTTGGATTAAATATAATAAGATATATAATAATTATATTTTAGGTATAACTTCTGGAAAAGCAACTGTTTATGCATGGTATAGAAATTCTAAAAAGGAGGTTAGTAAATATCAATATGATCAGGTGATTGTTGGAAGCGAGACTAATGAAAATTATAATTCTGTTATTGATTTGTCAACAAATGTTTATAAAAATGATAAAATTATTGAAGATATAAATAAATTGGTTTCAAAGTATCCACAATATTCTCGGGCTGAAAAAATTGGTACTTCTGTTTTTGGTAGAGATATTTATGCTATCATTGTTGGAAATCTTAACTTACCTGCTGCTTCTACAAAAAAAATCTTAATTATGGGTAATATGCATGCACGTGAGGTGCAGTCGGCTCAAATTATTATGAAACAAGCAGAATATTATCTAGAAAATATGAACAATTATTATAAGGGAAAAAAATTAAATGAGTTGTTTGAAGATGCTGCTATTTATTTTATTCCAACTACAAATCCAGATGGTAATGAAATCGTATTTGAAGGGATTAGAATGCAAAATGGTTCTCCTGCTTGCCAAAATATTTGGAACTGCTGGGGAAGTGGAACAGTGATTGATAAAAATAAGTATACACAAAATTATAGATTCACCTGGGCTGATAAAGTAGAGAAAGCGGTATCTAAAAAACTACAATATTATTATAGTCCTGGTGCTGATATGGATGATGGATTTATGAATGCTACTTATAAGAGTTATGATAAAGAAGATAAGGAATTTTGGAATAAATTTATGTATTCTAATGATTATCAATATCGTGATCGTGATATCATTATTTGGAAGGCTAATGCTAACGGGGTAGACTTACATTATAATTTTTATGAAGATGGTGTTAATTACGATTTTACAAAAACTTGTGTTTATAAAAATAATACAGAATCACGTTATAAATGTGGATATAATTTATATAATACTTATTTCGAAAATGGTAGCATAAAAGGTACTTTTTCCACAGAGGGATATGTAGGTGAGACCGGTTTTAGTGAACCAGAAACCAAAGCTGTTTATGATTTTATTGAAAATAATAAAATCTATGAATATGCTATTACATATCACGGAAGAGGTCCTGCTATTATGTGGAATTATACTTCTAAATGGGAAAATACTAAATCTTTATTAGCAAGAAAAAAACAATTTAACAATTTATCATATGCAATTTCCAAAGTGTCTCATATTGCTAGAACAACAAATACTAACGGGCCATTAGGTTTTTCCGGATGGTTTCAACAGAAATATCATGGATTAGCTATTAATTTTGAAATTGGCTGGAGTAATTGGGATAAGAATAATATTGGTGAAAGTTTTAAACAAAATAAAAATGGCAATTATCAAGCTAATAAAAGTTTACCTTTTGATACATGTCCATTAGACGCTAGCCAATTGCCATATATTTGGATAACGCAAAAAGATGTTCCAATTGAGTTGGTTTATCAAATTCAAGATGGAAAAGGTTTAGAAAGAGTTTATACTAACTAAAATATTATGGAATAAAATAGATTTATAATGCTTTTAATAAAAATACATTTTATTTAAAATAAAACAAGACTAAGAATATTGTACGTATACACCAGTTAAGCATGTTTTATAATTTTTTGCTTATTGTTGATATGTTATTTTATAGTGTTATTTGTTATATTTTATAATTATTTGAAAATTATTCGGTAATACTTTGTATTGCCAGAAGAAGCAGATAGGTGTTAGTCCCTCTGCTTTTTTCTTTTGTTTATTTGGTGTTTAGTTTATTTTATGTTATACTACTTAATAAGTTAGAAAGAAGGTAGATTATGAAGTTAGATATTGCAACTTATATGGATAAGTTTTTAGATAAAGAATTAGTAAAAAAATATTGTAGTCGAAAGATGGATGTTTTTCAAAAATTAGATGCTGCCGATATGAATGGATGGCTTAGTCCTGATGTTTCTTTTGTTGATGATATTTTAAAAGTTAGAGATAGAGTTCGTAGTCAGTCTAGTTGTTTGGTTGTTATAGGGATTGGAGGATCTTTTTTAGGAAGTTGTGCTTTGTATTCTATGTTTACTCCTTATTTTAAAGAGCAAGATTTTAAAGTTATTTTTGCTGGTACTACTTTATCTAGTAGTTATATGAGTGAATTATTAGAATATTTAGAGACTGTTGATTTTTCTATTAATGTTATTAGTAAGAGTGGTACTACGATGGAGACTTCTCTTACTTATTCAGCAATCAAGAAAGTAATGGAGAAAAAGTATAGTAGGGAGGATATTAAAGAGAGAATTATTATTACTACTGATCCTGTTAAGGGAAATTTAAGACGCGAAGTAGAAGAAGAGGGATATTCTTCCTTTGTTATTCCTGATAATATTGGAGGTCGTTATTCTTTACTTACAGCAGCTCATTTATTTCCACTTTCTTTTTGCCTTGATATTAAAGAATTAATCGAGGGATATTTTGAGGGGATTAAGAGAAGAGATGAAGCTTTTTCTTATGCTGTTATTCGTCGTAGTATGTTTGATCAAGGTAAAGTTGTTGAAAATTTTGTTACTTATGAAAATAATTTTTATTACTATATGGAATGGTTAAAACAATTATTTGGGGAGACGGAAGGAAAAAATGGAGTAGGTGTATTTCCTGTTTCTATGATTCATACGAGAGATTTGCATTCTTTAGGTCAATTTATTCAGGAAGGGAATAAAATTATATATGAGACGTTTTTTAAAATAAAAAAAATGAAGTCTTGTGATATTGATGGAAGGGATTTGCATGATATGAATTTACTTGTAGAAGATAGTGTTATTTCCGCTCATGTTTCTGGAGGTGTACCTTGTATTGTTTTAGAACTTGATGAGGTGAGCCCTAGAAATTTAGGAGAAGTTTCTGCTTTCTTCTTCTTAGTTGCTGCGTTTTCTGGTTATTTATTTGATGTAAATCCATTTAATCAACCAGGAGTAGAAGTATATAAAAGTGAGGTTAGATCTCGTCTATAAGATAGAGAGTGTTGTATGAAGAATAAAAATATTTTGTTATCTATTGTGTTCGGATTATTATTTGTCGTTATCTTGATTTTAGTTGTTTGTTCTAAAACGACAAATTTTGATCGGGCAGTCTATGATATAATAATTTCATTAAGATCACCATTTTTTGATACGTTCTTTACGACGATTACGAAGTTTGGTAATACGATTATGATTGTGTTAATAGTTTCTATGTTTATTTTAATGACTAGAAACCGGTATGGTGTCTTTTTAGCAATTTGTGCAGTGGATTCTGTTATTTTAAATACCTTGGTAAAATTAGCGGTTACCAGAGAAAGACCGCAGGGATTAAGATTAATTTCTCAAGGAGGCTATTCTTTTCCTAGTGGTCATGCAATGATGTCTATTTGTGTTTATGGTTATCTATTGTATTTAGCTATTACTAAAATAAAAAATAAAGTATTAAAATATGGTGTATCAATTTTATTATTTCTGGTTATTTTAAGTATAGGTGTTAGTCGTATTTATGTAGGAGTTCATTATGCCAGTGATGTTTTAGCAGGATATTTCTTAGCTTTATGTTATTTATTTTTATTTATTGAAATTAGTAAAAAAGTACATTTTAAGAAAGGGTGAGTAAAATGTATAAATTATTTGTTAGTGATTTTGATGGTACATTGATTGATTCTGATGAAGCAATTCCTCTTTCTACGATGGTTGAGATTGATCGTATTCGAAAACTTGGTGTTAAAATTGTTATCGCAACAGGTAGAATTTTAAAGTCAATTTTAGAGTATAATAAAGATTTTCCTTTTTTAGATTATGTTATTTCTTGTGATGGTGCTTATGTCTATGATGTTATTAACCGGAAAACATTATATAAAAAACCTTTAGGAGGTTCTATTATCAAGAAAATAAAAAAGTTATATTCTGATTGTGATATATATTTTTGTACTGCTAGAGAATGGAATTTGTGTAGTCATGATAGAGTCTATTCAGAGGTAAAAAAGAGAAATTCTTCTTTTGATGATTTTTATTTAGAAAATAAGAATAATATTTATAAGATAGAAGTGTATTTTAAAACTAAAAAGGAAAGAGATAGTGCTTATCAAGAGTTAATAGAACTTGGTATTAAAGCTTCTTTTACGAAGATGGAAGAGAAGAAAAAGAAATATTTCATTGAGATAGTTTCTAAAGATGTTCATAAAGCATTAGGACTTGAGAAGATTTGTAAGAAGGAACATGTTCCTTTAAATCAGGTGGTATGTGTTGGAGATAGTGATAATGATATTCCTCTGTTCTTATCTGTTGGTCAAAGTGTGGCGGTTGCGAATGCTAGTCACAGGCTAAAAAAGATAGCAACTATTCAAACTAGTTCTAATGAGACTAAAGGTGTAGAGAAGGTGATAAAAAAATTATTTTAAAAATTTCACTTAATTTTCACAATAGGTAGATAAGCTTTTCTTAGGAGGAAGTTATGAAAAAGAGAAAGAAGTTAAATCATGAAAAAAGAGATTGGGGATTGGCTAAAAAAATAGGTTTAGTAGTACTATTTTTATTAGTGATTAGTGGACTTTCTTATGGTGCGGTTGTCTTTATTCGTGGATTAAACGAAAAGATAGTAGAAAGTCAGTTGAATGATGAAGACTGGTTGTCTAGTAATGTGAGACTAGTCAAGAATGGTAGTTTAGGTAAAAATATTTATTCTGTAAGTAAGCCTGTTGCTGTAGAAGTATTTGATATGGTTTATCAAGATGTTATTCAAGATAAGTTAGATGTCTTACTTGAAGATGAGTATTCTTTTGATGATCCATTAATGATTTATAATCTTTATGGAACGAATAGTTTAGGACTTAATTTATATTTTACTACTGATCAAGAGAGTGAAGTATCTTATACTATTCATGTTGATGATAAAGATATTGAAGATTTTTCTAGAACTTTATCTAATGGTGAAGAGGGAAATCTTACTAAAAATCATGCTTATCAGTTAATTGGATTGATTGCAGGAGAAGAAAATGATGTTACGCTAACTTTGAAGGATAAAGATGGAAAGACAATCGATACTAAAGAGTTTACTGTTGATTTATCTGACGTTGCTGTTAATGGAGAGAAGAAGTTAGAAGTAACTGAAGGAGATAGTAAGGAAGAACTTACTAATGGATTATATACGATGCTTGGTAATGATTCTGATGGTCAAGATTATTTAGCATTATATGATAATGATGGAATTTTAAGAATGGAAACTGAAATTATTGGATATCGTACTCATCGTATTCTATTTAGAAATGGTAAGATGTATTATTCTGTATCGCAAACTAGAATAGCTGAGGTGAATCCATTAGGACAAGTTACAGAGATTTATCGTACAGGTCATTATCAGTTGCATCATGACTATGTATTTGATGATGATGGTAATTTAATTGTATTAGCAAATAATACAGAAAAGGATACGGAAGAAGATTGTATTATTAAGATTGATTTAGATACGAAAGCAGTTACAGAAGTTATTGACTTTGAAGATATGTTTTCCTCTTATGTAAAAACTTGCAAGGTAGATGATTCTAACTTTAGAGATGAGGGTGAAGATGGTCTAGACTGGTTGCATTTAAACTCTATTGTATGGTTAGAAGGTGGAGATGTATTATTAAGCAGTCGTGAGACTAGCTCTATTCTTAGAGTTAATAATATAGAAGAAGATCCTGAAATTGTATATATTCTTTCTGATAAGAAAATTTGGGAAGATACCGAATTTAGTAAATATGTATATGATAAAAAAGGTGACTTTAAGATTCAGGCTGGACAACATAGTCTAAATTATGAAGGAACTTCTACGGATGGAGTTTACTATATTACTTTCTTTGATAATAATTATGGTAAGTCTAATTCTCAACCAGATTTTGATTATTCAGAAATTGGTATTGAAAATCAGAAACCATTTGAGGGAACCGAATCTTATTACTATGTATATAGAGTAGATGAGAATCAAAAAACATTTGAATTAGTAGATAGTTTTGATGTTCCATATTCTGGTATCGTAAGTAGTGTACAACCTATGAGTAATGGTAATGTTATTGTTGATTCTGGTACGGCTGGTATTTTTGGTGAATATGATGAGGAACATAATTTAATTAGACAGTTTAAAGCTAAACTAAATAAATATATGGTATACCGAGTATTTAAATATACATTTAATGATTTCTGGTTTGAAGGCTAGTTTTTACTAGTCTTTTTCTTTGGTTTATATTATAATTAAGTTGGTGATTACTTATGAAGTTAGTTGTGAATAAAGATAGTGAATTGTTAGAATATTTATATGAACATTTAGATATGCCTAAAAAGCGAGTAAAACAGTATTTAGTTCATGGTGCTGTTTATGTGAATGAAGATAGAGTTACACAATATAATTATCCTTTGGTTGCGGGTATGAAAATTATGATTGATACAAATAGTAAGAATTCTAGGAATTTACCTTTTTCTATTATTTTTGAGGATGATCATTTACTTGTTGTGAATAAACCATCAGGGTTACTTACTATTGCGACAGAAAAAGAAAAGGAACGTACTTTATATCATATTGTAAGAGATTATGTTGTTTCTAAAAATCCTCATGGGCGTATTTTTATTGTTCACCGTCTAGATAGAGATACTAGTGGTATTGTGTTGTTTGCTAAGGATGAGAAGACGAAAAATCAGTTACAGGAAAATTGGAATGACTATGCTTCTCTTCGGGAATATACAGCAATCGTTTGTGGACATCCTAAAGAGGAGTCAGGACAGATTGTTCAATATTTGAAGGAGACGAAGACCAATTTGGTTTATGTATCTCCTCGTGAAGATGGTAAGAAGGCCATTACTAATTATTCTGTTTTAAAGACGAGTGATAAGTATTCTATGTTGAAAGTTACGATTGAGACTGGTAGACGAAATCAAATTCGTGTAGCATTCGCTAGTAAGAAAATGCCTATTTTAGGGGATAAGAAGTATGGTGAGAAAAGTAAAGTTAATCGTTTGTATTTACATGCTAATCGTTTAAAGATTTATTATCCAGTTATTAAGAAAGATATTTTATTTGAGACTAGTATTCCTACAGAGTTTAAAAAAATGATGCAATCCTAGGTGATAGTATGAAAAAAATAATTTTTATTCTTGTTGTAATGATAGTAGGTTTTGTTTGTTTTTCTATTTATAGACATCCTTTTACTAGTGAGAATGTTGATGAGGTTTCCTGTGATGAGTTATTTTGTCAATATTATAGTGATGCAGATGATATTCTTTCTACGATGAGTTTAGAAGAGAAGATTGGACAGTTATTTTTTGTTAGATTTGATGAAAGTGCTGCAGAAGAACAAATAGAGACTTATCATCCTGGTGGATATGTGTTGTTTGCTAGAGATTTTACTAATCATACAAAAGAGAGTATTTCCTCACTACTTCAGCATTTACAGGAAATAAGTAAAATGCCACTTGCTTTTGCGGTTGATGAAGAAGGAGGATTGGTTACTAGAGTTAGTAGATATCCAGCTTTTCGGAGTTCTAAGTTTTTATCACCACAAGAAGTTTATGCTAATGGTGGATATGATGCACTGGAAAGTACAGAAAAAGAAAAGGGTGAGTTACTACTTAGTCTTGGTCTTAATGTCAATCTGGCACCAGTTGCGGATGTTTCTACTAATTCTGATGATTTTATTTATGATAGAAGCTTTGGTAAGGATGCCAAAGAGACAGCTACTTATGTAGGAAAGATGGTAGATTATGCTAATGAAGTTGGAATTTCTTCTTGTTTAAAACATTTTCCAGGTTACGGAAATAATTCTGATACTCATACAGGTAGTGCCATTGATAATCGTAGTTATGAGAGTTTTCTAGAGTCTGACTTTTTACCGTTTGAGGCGGGAATTCAAGAGAAGGTGCCTATGGTCTTGGTATCACATAATATTATGATGGCAGTAGATTCTCATTATCCTAGTTCTTTGAGTCAAAAAGTTATTTCTATTTTACGAGATGAACTTGATTTTTCTGGTATTGTTATTACTGATGATTTGGCCATGGGAGCAATTGATCAGTATCGTAATCAAGAGTGTGTTACTTGTCTTGCGGTGAATGCTGGAAATGATGTTATGATTGTTAGCGATATTGATCAAGCTTATCAAGAACTTATGGCTGCTGTAGAAAATAAGGAAGTATCTATTAAGAAAATTAATAAGGCAGTTAAAAGAATTTTAGCATGGAAACTTGCTTATCATATGATAGATAAAGATAGTATTTCTAATGATTTTAATTATGAATAAAATATTGACAAGTGCATAAAATAGTAGTAAGATTAATTTATCTTTTTTAAAATGTTGAAGAAAAGAAGTAACTATTCTCAACTTTTAGTAGAGAGCTTGTGGCTGGTGAAAACAAGTAAAAGCGAATAGTGAATAACATTTCTGAGTGCTTAAAGAATTAAGTAGACTAAGCCGGTTGCAGACCGTTATATTTGCTAGATTTGATAGAATCGAAAAAGTGATTATAGAGAAATAATAACCTTTATAATAAATTGGGTGGCACCGCGGAAGACTAGTTTCGTCCCATAGTACTAATTGTATTATGGTACGGACTAGTCTTTTAAATTTATTAGAAGGGATGATTTTTATGTATGAATTTGGAATGATTGATAAACTGCCAAAAAGTTTTACACTATCTCAGGAGCAGTCTCATCGGATTGAGATGACTAAGAAAGCTTTTCAGTTTTGTGATTCTTTAGAAAGAAGAGGTATACAATATGATTATTGTATTAGACATCAGGAAGCGACTGGATGTGTTGATTATAGTCGATGGAATGATTATTTAGGGGAGAATTATGCTGTAGGTAAGCATTTATTAGTTCAAGAAAGGAAAGGGGAAAAAAAGAAATATTTAGTGATAACAGATAGTTCTAAACAAGTGGATTTAAAATCTTTAAAAGAGAAATTAGATTGTCGTAAATTAGAATTTGTTAGTCCAAGTGATATGGAAAGCTTGATTAATGCTACGCCAGGGAATGTTTCTATTTTCCATATGATATATGATGAAAATAGAGAAATTCAGTTGATTATAGATGAAGATTTAGTAAATGCTGATGAAATAGCTTTTCATCCTTTATATAATGGTATGAGTATTTTTATGCCATTACGTGAATGTTTTTATTTTCTTGCAACTATAGGAAGAAGTGCAGAAGTTATGCCTATTCCTGCTAAAGAAGAAGAAAAGGTTTTAATTAGATAATAATAAATGATATACTAATAGAGGAGGAATAATTATGGTTATTGATGCAAAAGAATTATATGAAAAAATAGAGGAGTTTATGGAGAAAGAAGTTACCATTCAAGGATGGATTCGTAATCATCGTAAACAGAAAGAGTTTGGATTTATTGATTTTTCTGATGGTACTTGTTTTAATCATATTCAAGTTGTCTATGATGATAAGTTAGATGATTTTGATGATATTCAGAAATATCATGTTGGTAGTGCTATTGAAGTTTCAGGAAAGGTAGTAGCCTCTCCTAAAGAAGGTCAAGCTTTTGAAATTCAAGCTAGTAAGGTAACTTTACTTGGAGATTGTCCAGAGGATTATCCTATTCAACCTAAGAAGCATTCTCGTGAATTTTTAAGAGAACAAGCTTATCTTAGACCTAGAACAAACTTGTTTCAAGCAGTATTTCGTGTAAGAAGTGTTGCAGCTTATGCGATTCATAAGTATTTTCAAGATAGAGGATATGTTTATTTTCACGCTCCACTTATTACAGCTAGTGACTGTGAAGGAGCAGGGGAGATGTTTCATGTTACTTGCATGGATTTAGAGAATGTTCCTAAAGTAGATGGAAAAGTTGATTATAGTAAAGATATGTTTGAAAAACCTGCTTCTTTAACTGTTTCTGGTCAGTTAGAGGCTGAGACATTTGCTTTAGCTTATAAAAAGACTTATACTTTTGGTCCAACTTTTAGAGCAGAAAATTCTAATACCAAAGTACATGCTAATGAGTTTTGGATGATTGAACCTGAAATTGCTTTCTGTGATTTAGAGGGTGATATGGAAATTATGGAAGAGATGTTAAAATACGTTGTTAGCTATGTACTTGAACATTGTAGTGATGAGATGAGTTTCTTAGATAAGTTTGTTGAAAAAGGTTTACTTGATAAACTTACGAAGTTAGTAAATTCTAAATTTACTCGTGTTACTCATAAGGAAGTTATTGATATTTTACAAAAAGCAGATGTTTCTTGGGAGTTTGAGCCAAAACAGGGAGAAGATATTGCGAAAGAACATGAAAAATATATTACTGAATACTTTGATGGACCTGTATTTATCACTGACTGGCCAAAAGATATTAAGGCTTTCTATATGAAGCAAAATCCTGATGGGGAAACGGTTGCAGCTGTTGATCTTGAAGTTCCTGGTGCAGGTGAGATTATGGGTGGAAGTCAAAGAGAAGAAGACTATGAAAAATTAGTTTCTCGTATGAGGGAGTTAGACATGGATATGGATGAATTAGATTGGTATATCAACCTTCGTAAGTTTGGTGGTTGTGTTCATTCTGGATTTGGTATGGGATTTGAACGTTTACTAATCTATTTAACAGGTGTTGAAAATATACGTGATGTGATTCCTTATCCTAGAACTCCAGGAAATTGTGATTTCTAAGTTTACAGACTCGAATTTACTGTAAACTTTTTTCTTTATGTGTTATACTATACCTCAATTAGGAGGTAATTATGACGGATTTAGAATTGCAAGAAAAATTGTCTAATATTTCTTTGGAAGATATTTTTTGTATTTCTCTTGGTGAAGAAGATTTTCTTTATCAACGTTTTGTGGTTTCTTTTTCAGAAAATTTTTATCATCAACATCAAGATGTTATTGATACTTTTGTTAAAGAATTTTGTAGGTGTGAGCGGGATGTTTTTCATTTTATTAAACTTGCATCTCCTTATTTTATGAGAAAGGATTTTTTAGAGATTATTCGTGATAATTCAACTTTATCTAATGTTGATTTTTATATGTGTTCTTTATCAAAAGAGGCTTATGATATTTTAAAAGAAAGTTCTAGTCTAGAACATATTGGTTCTCAGTCAGTTTGTCCTGAACTTGAATATTGCTACGATAAGAGATTGACTGCAGTTGTCGATAGAGAAATTAAAGGATTTTTACAGGTAAAAAATATTCTTTACGATGAAGAGTTATCTATTTCTGGAGAGCTTACGGATAAGCAAGCTCAAGAAATTTGTGATTTATTAAAAAATAGAACGGTTCAGGGAAGCATTACTTTTTCTAGAATGATAGATGGTAATAAAATTAAAAAGATTATAGATTGTGTTGAAAAGTTAGAAGAAAATCAAGAAAAAAAGACTGTTTTTAATATTTATATTGAGGATAGAAATCATTTTTCTTATTTTGATTTTTGTGATGAAAAACAAAATTCTCGGATAAATGTTTTTACAAGGACAGATGAAGTTACTGATATGAATGTTTATATTCAAGTAGAAAAAGAGATAACAAAGCTATTAGGGGACTATTCTCGTTTCGCTCAGGAATTATCTCCTTTTGAAAAGTTGCTTTGGATTCATCGATGTGTTTCTAGTTTTCGTCCTTATAAAAAGGAGGAAAATGAGAAAGATTGGAAAAATTCAAGAATGCTACATAAATTATTATTTACTGATCAAATTGTATGTGCTGGCTTTTCTTTTTTAACAGCTGATTTTGGTCAGCGTTTATCTTTACCTATTATGGAAG
>ERZ1643246.2401-NODE-2401-length-17911-cov-5.914259_pt1 | contig 17911 bp, 26 predicted proteins | sample MGYA00579265_ERZ1643246 | MGnify/ENA primary metagenome ERZ1643246 (study PRJEB29033, sample SAMEA4952261) | chicken gut metagenome | biome: Broiler Chicken; feature: Gastrointestinal Tract; material: Caecum | place: Ireland | collected 2018 | study: Broiler...
TATAATTTTTTGCTGACTTTTTACGAAAAGATAATCCCATTTTAAAATCACTCCTAACTTGGTATATTTCATAGTATTTAATATACAGTATTAATTTATTCAAAGATATATTCACGAATATACTCACAAGTGAACATATAATTGCAGGAATAATTGACATTAAATGGAAAATAATGTATAATAAAGTCGTAAGGAGTTGATTGCTATGTTGTTTTTAGAATTGATGCAATGCTCACCAATAGAAATAGCAATATTTTATTTTATACTTGTGATAACCTTGATTTTATCTTTTCTTTTGGATAGATACATTGAACAACAAGATTTCAAGAAGTTTGTACATGATTATTACAATGGTACTTTAAATTATAGAAAAAGTAAGCTAATAAAGTAGCTTGCTTTTTTTGATGTACAAATTAAACAAAATAAACATTAAAACTTTGTGCATTATGCGAATAGATAATATATAACAATAGTGCTATAATTAGACATAGAGATGAGGAAAAACTTAATAAGTTAAAAACTTGTCTCTTGATTTTGCTTTAAGGAGAAAAAAAGAATGACGCTATTTAAGGAGAAAAAAAGAATGACGCTATTTACACAAGAGGAACTCAATGACTTCATGACAGCAGATTCTGCAAGAAAACAAAGCATGATGCCACAATTGCAAAAATGTATGAAAGAAATTCAAGACAGCATTTGTAACGGACAAAAACATACAACCCTCATGTTTGAATCTGTATATCCTGAAGTAGCCGAAGCCTTGGCAACTTTAGGATATGATGTAGAAATCGAAGAAGGCTGCAATGCTTTAGATAGCAGTACAACTGTTAATTGGTCAAAAGCAGAGCCTGATAAAAAAGGTACAGTAACTTATAAGTAATAAAAAAACGAGTGGAGGCGTTTTATCCTCCGCAGAAAGGATGAATTTATTTATGATTAATGATTTTACAGTACAGGGAAGACTTACTTTTAATCCAGAACTTCGTGCAACAACCAATGGAACAAATGTTACAACATTTCAAGTCGCTTCTGAAAGAAATTACAAAAATCAGGATGGAGAGTATGTTGCAGACTTTATTGATGTTGTTGCGTGGAAAGGTTTGGCTGAATTTATCACAAAAAATTTCCATAAAGGTGATTTAATCCTTGTAAGGGGAAGAGTAGAAACAAGAAATTATAAAGACAAGCATGATGTTCCAAGAAAGACTGTACAGCTGAAAGCGGATGAAGTAAGTTTTTGTGGATACAGAAAAGAAAAAGAAACCAATCCTGTTTATCAGAAAGAGGCAGAAAATACGCCACTGCCTTATGATGATTTCGAGCCTATTGAGGATGAAGATAATCCCTTTTGACTAAGGTATAATTTTACAAGTACCTCCTTCTATAATAAATCCTGATGCACACTCGGCGCAAAAACTTTGGGCAATCTGACATAACGCCCATAGAGCAGGAAGTAAGGTTATAATGCTCTATTTTGTTTTGAGGTGAGAAAAATGGAAGTACCAAGGCATATAGAAGCAGCACTAAGGCGAAGAGTGAGAGCCGCTTTTAACTTTTGGTCTGCTGATAATATTCTTTCTGAATATATTAATAAAAACGAACTGCCAGTTGATCCAGAATGTTATGGCGGTGGTATGAAGGCTCTGATGCAGCCAAGAGAAAGTGCTGAAAAGATAAGATTGGCTATATTGGAAAAAGAAAATAATAAGAAAAATAATTGAAGGGAATGATAACTATGGCTTGTATAGCATTTATAATAGGATTAATTATTGGTGGATTATTTGGAATATTAGCAATGCGTCTCGTGCAAATTAGCAGAATCAATGAAAAATCAAATAAATAATAAATCGATGCCTTTGTAGCAGGGCATCTTTTTTTATTTTTTTCAAAAAAACGAACACTAACTATCACTTACAGGAAACTTATAAATGTAGAAAGAAAAATACTACAAATTGCACATTGAAAAATACATTGATTACAATGTCATATCTGAAATTACAATACTTTCTCATTTATAAGGAGCTGCAAGAAGGCAAAAGCCGATTATGAACCGGATCGGATAGTGCATATACCGAGCGAAAAAGCGATTTTGTGCAATCGTGTTGGCGAAGAACTATAGATGAGGATAATGATACTTCAACATGAATAATGTTGCCGGGTAAAAGAGCGCGGAGGTGGAAGTCCTATGTGAGTTCACAACTCAGTTGTAATTTCAGTTTTATATATATTGAAAATTGGAAGGTGAGTAAATGAACTCAGAATGGATAATCGTAAAAAATACAAAACATAAAAAGAATCCACAATTAGCAATTGCAGAAAAAATTGTGGTTCTTGATGGAAGCGAAGATGCACTGGAAGCACTAATTGATGAATTAAGAGTAATGGGAAAAGTTGCATATAAACTTTCTACATATGAAAAATATTTTAATACAGATAGATTATACAGAGAATATTATCAGAAATATAAAAATGGAAAATTTGGCAAAAATGCCAAAAGAACAAGAAAGGAACAAAAAACATGAAAGATAAACATATAAAAACAGATAAAAGGATGCTCGAACAAAATCAAAATATTACAAAACAATACGCTGTATCGTATGCAATATTAGCGACACATAGTTTAATCAATTCTAAAAAGAAAATTACTTGTGAAAAAATGGGAACTGAAATGATTGCTATGATGAGAGCAGTCAAGCCAAAGGAAGCAGTTAAGAAAGCAGATCAAATATTGAGTAGTAATTAATAGAATTGTATATTGCTTTTATATAATAGAAGTTTTCTAACCAATAGATTGGAGGAAAAGTGGAAAATAAAATTATATATACGGTTCAAGAAGTTGCAAAAATATTACATTCAAGCCCAAATTATATTTATGCTCTGATTAATAAGGGCTATTTACCGGCAATAAAGTTGGGTAGTATAAAGATATTAAAAACCTCATTAGAAAAGTTCTTAATAGATAATGAAGGAAAAGATTTTTCAGATATTGATAATATAAAAAATTTAACTAATATAAATTCTCATAATAAATAATTATGGGTTCAATAAATATAAGAAAAAGAGGAAACTATTATCAATATCAATTTGAGGTTGCGCCAATTAACGGAAAAAGGAAGCAAAAGACGAAATCAGGATTTAAAACAAAAGCTGAAGCCCAAGAAGCAGGAACACAGGCTTATAATAAATATCTTAACACTGGACAAGTATTTAAAGAAAACAAAATATCTTATTCAGATTATTTAGATTATTGGATAGAAAATTATTGCAAACCGAATTTAAAATATAATACAATTCAAACTTATATTACTATAATTAAAAAATATTTGAAACCATATTTAGGATACTATAGACTTTCATCAATTACAAGTGTGGTACTTCATACATTTATTTCTGAATTGTGTATGAAGTATAATTATTCAAGGACATACTTCTCAAATATTCTCAAAGTAATTAAAGGATCGTTTAGGGAAGCATGTGATGTTTATGGATTTATAAATTATAATCCTACTTTAACATTACGATTGCCCAAAATTGCTGAAGAACCAAATGATGTTAAACATGTATATACACAAGATGAAATAGATAAAATATTAAATCGTTTTAAAGACAATGATACATTTACTTGTGCCTTTCTAACGTCCTGTTTTACTGGAATGAGAACCGGAGAGGTATGTGCCTTAACTTGGAATGATATTGATTTTAGAAATGAAGTTATAAATGTTCATCATAATGTATATGATAAACCAAAAGATGAAAAGGGAAGATGGTATTTAGGAACAACAAAAACAACTACAGGTGTAAGAAGTATTCATATGAGTCCAACTTTACTAAAAGCATTAAAAAATTTCAAGAAAAAACAAAACTTTTTAAAAAATGCTTATAAAAACGAATATCATTATTACCACTTAGAAGAAATAAAAAATAAGTATGGAAAAACTGTTGAATACCGAATTGTAGAAAATGAAAATAATATTCTTACATTAAATACAATCAATTTAGTATTTACTAGAGAAAATGGAATATATTCTGGTACAGATATTACAAGATACCCTTATAAGATTATTCATGACGAATTAGGAATAAAAAAGTGTCGTTTTTATGATCTCAGAGGAAGTTTTGCAACTAAAACACTGAGAAACGGAATTGAGATAAGAGACGTTGCAGATGTGTTAGGGCATAAAGATATTGAAACGACTGAAAACTATTATATTTCTTCATCTGAAGCAACAAAAAAGCAAGCAAGTCTTGCTTTTGAAAAAACAACACACTCCGATACAATAGAATCAATTATTAATTATAACTATTAACTATAGAAATATTTATAAAAATATTATTACCTTCTTTTTTATATTTATTTTATAATTACTTGACTAAATACAATTCTATATAATATAATATCTTTAATTAAATAAAAAGAGGAATTTAAGCAATCCAAGGTGTTGACCCTTTAATGATATAACCGTTGACACTGTCAACGATTTGTCAACGAAAAATTTTAAAACATAGTACAAATAATATTATAAGTATAACAAATATTAAATCTGCTTTGTCCGATGAATCAAGAAATAAGCATAATATTATAAATACCATAAATGTAGATAATATTTAAAAAAATTGTACATGTGGAAGTGGTAAGAAATATAAAAACTGCCACGGAAGAAATCAGTAAAAGCCAGTAATATCAATAGTTACAAGATTTTGACTAAATTAACATAATTCGTCGAACTTATAAATTGTCAACGATTTGTCAACGAAAATCCGAAAAATTTATAAACAAAACTATAAAACCATTGAAAATACTGGGCTTACAGAGTGTTGACAAATGCGTTGACAAATGCGTTGACAAAAAATAATCATAGTATATGAGTTAGCGGTTATACGTTAACTCTTTTTATTTACCAAAAAAATAGGGAGGTAAATAAACTATGGTTAATGTAAGAAAAAGAGGAAACTATTATCAATATCAATTTGAAATAGCCTCAATTAACGGAAAAAGAAAACAAAAGACAAAGTCAGGATTTAAAACAAAAGCTGAAGCAAAGAAAGCAGGTATTATTGCTTATAATGAATTTATGGAAACAGGGCATGCTTTTATACCATCATCAATGTCTTATTCAGACTATTTAGATTATTGGATGAAAGAATATTGCGAGGTTAATCTAAAATATCATACAATCGAAGCATATAAGAGCATTATTAAAAATCATGTAAAACCTAATATAGGATTTTATAGATTGTCTCAAATTACAACATCAACATTACAAGAATTTATGAACAAAATATTTTTATTGAAATCATTTTCAAAGAATTTTTTGAAGAATATTCTTAAAGTATTAAAGGGATCTTTTCATTATGCTGAAGATTATGGATTTGTAAAACAAAGTCCTGCATTAAAAGTTAAATTGCCAACATTTGATATTCCAGATAAAGATCCAGCATACATCTTATCTAATGAAGAATTTGATATGATATATGAAAGATTTAAAAGAAATCATTGTGCACAATACGCTTTTTTAACTGCATATTATACTGGATTACGTATTTCTGAAGTTTTTGGTTTAACTTGGGATAATATAGACTTTGAAAAAAAGACTCTTACTGTAGAAAAGAATATTTTGAAAAAGAACCAAAAAGGCGGTACGAAACATAGGCATATAAGTGGAAATTCTAAAACTGTATGGTATTTCGGATCTTGTAAAACAAAGAGCAGTTACAGAACAATTGAAATTGGAGATACTTTATTAAACGCATTAAAACAATACAAAGAGGAACAAGAACAATTTAAGAATGATTATGGAGATTCTTATATGAAACATTATAAAAAGGAAGTTATTAATCCATATAATAAAAAACCGGAAATTAAAATTATAAACGCAGTTGCAGAAATTGATGTTGCATTACCAGAAGCTAATCTGGTTTTTGTTAAAGATAACGGAGTATTTGAAGGAACTGATACTTGCAAATATCCATTTAAAGTGATTCATTACGAGTTAGGTATACCATGTAGATTTCATGATTTTAGAGATACTCACGCAACAAGATTAATTGAAAATGGTGCAGATATAAAAGCAGTTGCTAAAAGATTAGGGCATAGTACAATTAGAACAACATATGAAATTTATGTACGAGTAACAGATAAAATGCAAAATAATACTGTAAATATTTTTGAAAAATATGCAAATATAAAAGCATCATAATAGCACAATACACAAAGCAAAGCATGAAACTTTGTGCAAAATGCGAATAGATAATATATAGCAATAGTGTTATAATTAGACATAGAGATGAGGGAGAAAAACTGAATAAGTTTAAAACCTTGTCTCTTAATTTGGCTTTAAGGAGTTAATTACAAATGGATAGATATGAAGAAATTGAAAAATTAGCAAATGAAATTCAAGAGATACGGAAAGATTACACTGATAGAAATAAAACGTGGCAACACCAGTTTAGACCAAACCTTAAAGGTGGATTGAACACTTATTTAGCTATAAAACTATATGATAAAGGTTATAGGCAGCAAGGCAGCAAAATGATAAAACAGATGAACATATCACCGTCTTTGAATGAAATACCAGATGAAACAATAAATTTGATGATAGAAACTTATAAACTGAAAGAAAGTAACATTCTTGAAAAATCCATAAGAACTAATTTGTTGAGTGAAATAATTTCAAGCAATAAAGAACGTCTTGTAACACAATATTGTATTAATAATGACCCGTTCTGGAAAACTGCCACAAAATTATTTTTAGGGGGTTTTAAAGATTATTTAGTAAAAAATAAATATGATTCTGTTACATTTAAAGATTGTGAAGAAATATTATGCAGTGAAAAACTAAAAAAATACTTAATAGAAAATCATAATAATGCCGGATTTTTACAAAAACAATGCTACAGAATTGTAGCAGAAATAATTGTCTATAAAATCTTGGCATCAATTTTTAGTATTGACATCCTGTAATAAAGAGGTGGAAAAAATGAATAATATTCAAGATAAAATTGCCAAACTCTTAGCTCTTGCAGAAAGTCCAAATGAAAACGAAGCAAAATTGGCACTATTAAAAGCCAGAAAACTTATGGCAAAACACAAATTGAGCGAAAAGGATATTGAAATCACATCAAAAAGAAATGTTGAAAAGCAAATATTAGATATTAGTTTTACTTCAATGACAGATGTTTGGTGTGAGCAGCTTGCATATACTATCGCCAGTAACTATTGTTGTCAGTCTTTTGTTTCTCAGTATTATCACGGCAAAAAAATTTATATCGGTTTTATTGGATTAGAAGATGATTTTGATGTATGTAAAAAGGTATTTATGTTTGCATACAACTTTGTTATTAATCGTTGTAATGAAATAAAAAGTGAATATTGCAATATGAAATCTTCTCGTAAAATCAGAAATCTATGTAACTATTATGGGAGAGGTTTCGTCATTGGGCTAAAGGAGATGTTTGAAAAACAAAACCAAACAGAAGAAACAGGACTGGTTTTGGTAATACCAAAAGAAGTAAAAGATTTTTCAGACACTATGGAATTAAATCAAAAGGATTATCTGAATATTTCTGCTCTATCGCATGAAGCGTTGAATTTACAAAGCCAAGGATATACAGATGGACTTAATTTTAAACCAAATTACAGTATAGAATAAAGGAGAATTAAAAATGGAAATTATATCAGCACAAATTGCAAGAGAGCAATCTATATTACCACAGTTGAATCGTATTATGAAATTAATAAAAGAAGCTGTTGAAGCCGGTGAGAGTGAAATAATTCTCAAATTGAATAATGGTATCTATCATGAAAACATTGAATTGCTACGCAACAATGGATATGATGTTATCGAGTATGAGAGTGAATATGAAATAATAAAAACAATCATTTCATGGAAGCGAGTACACTTTGCTGAAAATGGTACATTTTCAAGAGGATACTATATTAAAAATCAGGAAAGGACAGAAAATGATGAATAGTAATCAATTTAATATCGGAGATCGCTATGAATTAAAATATTTAGGAAATCAATATCCATATGTCGTTAAGAGGATAAACAACAGATTATATCTGACACATGACAGCAAAACACCACTCGGCACACCACTTACATCTATTCCAATAGAAGAATATGAGACTTATAATAAAGAGTATGGATTTACAAAAGATAAAGGAGAACCTTAGAGAACTTAAAATATTATTTAACCAAAAAGGAGCAAAACCGGGTCGGAAGCATTTACAAAAGATAAAGGAGAAGCACAATGCTGATTACAATAATTAGTGCAATAATTACAGGAATACTTTTTTTTGTATTTATAACGGAAGATGATAGTAAATTTGGTAGTGCTTTATGGAGTGTAATTGTTGTAGTCATTGTTTTTATGACTGCTTCAGGTATAAGTTATTCAGTAGCAGATGTTACTTATTACGAAAATGAAGTAATAACTACAGGAGTTGAAATTCAATCATCAGATGAACTTTTGAATTTCCAAGATGTTCAGCAGACTAAAAGTGAATATTCATTTCTTGTAGCCTATGCCAGTGGAAACTCAGCTGATATAATGAATTATTCTTATTATGTGAAAACCGAATATGGATATGAATATAAAAAAATATCACCAGAACAAGAAAGTGTTTATATACGGTATTGTGATGAAGGAGAACTGCCAAGAGTTGAAACTGAAACAGATAAATTGAAAGAAGAAAAAATATTAACTCAAAAACCTAATATATGGGCTACAAATATATTTTCATATCTTGATTATCACAAATATAATATAGGTGATGTTGTAGAAACAAAAGAATATACATCTTTCGATGAAAGAACTATCTTTTACATACCTAAAGACAGTCTTTTGGTTCAATATGATGTTGATATGAAATAAAGGAAAACATAAGGTATAAAAATTATGATGTAGGTGATTTAATATTAAATGATGAAAAAACAACAGAGATAATATATATAACAGCAGATATGCTGAAAAATGCGAATCAGAAACAAGGAGATATATAAAATGACCGAAGCAGAAAAAAGAGCACATAAAAAATATAGACATGATAAAAGTAAAACTTATGCAATCCACATCCAGTTTTACCAAAATACAGAAAAGCCATTGATTGAGAAGATAAAATCTCAATCAAACAAAAGCGGCTATGTAAAAGGTTTAATAAAAAAAGACATAGACGAAGAAATGAAAAAATAAATGGCAAAAATTAATAAAGAATTACCATGGGAACATTGTATACATGCTTTGTTTCCATTCGGGAAAGGAATGCCAGTCTGTGCTTATGGGGTAAATATCCCAAAAGGTGAAGAACCATCACTTAAATATTTTTATCATTGCTTTAAAAATGGCAAATGCAGGAAAGACTTACAAGACGATAAAAGGAGCAACAATATGAGTTTAGTTGGAACAATGAATAAAGGAACAATTAAAACAAGTGTAAATATATCTGAAATCAGACCAAATCCACAGAATAAATATAACATTGACGTGGATGAAGTAAGGTCTATTGCAGAATCTATCTATGCACATGGACAGTTAGAGCCGGGAATTGTATATAAAGAAACTTCAGATTGTGATGATAAAAGTTACACTTTAATATCAGGCGAAAAAAGATTTAGTGCAATTTCATTATTGGTTAATGAGGGAAGACATAATGGAAGCATGGAAGTAGTAATCATAAATAAGCCTGAAAATGAAATTGAAATGCAGGAACTTATTAATGATGCAAACTTGCAGAGGAAAAAAGATTATCATACTCTTTATTTTGAAATAAAACAAAAATATGAATATTATCAATACCTTAAAAATGCAGGAAGAAAACCTGAAATGCACAAACGAGACTGGACAGCAAAAGCTCTTGGAATTTCCAGTCGGCAAGTTGATAATATCATTAAAAAATTTGAGGGAGAAAAAAATACTTCTTCACCTACAACCAACGGAAGAAAAGATTATAACAAAGACTTTGCAAAAAGAATTAAAGAAAAGTATCATTTTAATACAAAAGTGAGCCAGAAATCTATAACTTTTAATTGTGTAAGCACAGAAGAATTAAATGAATTGCTATCACATTTTGGAATTGATTTGACTTATGATTATCAAGGAGAATAAAAATGCGAGTTATAAATATCGTTACACAAAAGGGCGGAACAGGCAAAACAGAGACTGCTAAGAATCTTGCTTTTGGATTATCTGAAAAAGGCATGAGAGTTCTTTTAGTTGACTTAGATCCACAAGCAAACACTACATCAACTATATTAAACAAGCAGAAAAGGACAGATCTTAGTTCTCTTGATTTAATGTGCAGTCAATATGATGAAGTAGTTAAGGACACAGAAAAGATGACAGGACTTGAAGGCTTTGAAATTCTCAGTTCTTACTTTAAAAAGAACGATGAATATGATATTAGTGATGTTTTGCTGCAACCGGCATTAATCCAAAAAGCTATACAGAAAACAAAATATGAAAATTTGGATATAGTACCGTCATCAATATCTTTAATTGAAACCGACATGAAGTTAAAACAAAGTGCTATGAAAGTGGATACCAGACTTGATGCGGCACTGCACTTTGTTTCAGATAAATACGATCTTTGCGTTATTGATAACAGCCCTGTTATTAATGGAATTACGGTAAACGGAATTACAGCCTGTATCAATGAAGGTGATCTTATCATTATTCCAATTAAGATTGATGAAGGTGGTATTGCTGGATTCGTTCAAACTTATGAGCAGATGAAAGAAATACTGGAATATTCACCAACATTAGGCTTTGATTTTAAATTGCTGTTTACCATGCGAAACAGAACCAACATAGAAAAAGAAACAGAAAAAAGGCTGAGACATCTTTCAGGTAACAGATGCTTTGAAACAACTATCAGGTATCAAGCAAAGCCGGTTACGAATGCTTCTCTGGACAACAAAATATTAATTGCAGACAGCACAAGCAATGTGGCAAAGGATTACAGAAATCTTGTTGAAGAGATTTGTCAAAAAATATATTAATTACATAGGTGATGAAGAATGAACAAAGAGCCTAAATTTACAGGGTATCAACTTGATAAAACACCATATTATCTTGAACGATTTGAAAATAAATCCTTAGTACATTTTAATAAAGAAGATATGAGTTGGCTAATTGAACAACTCGAAGCTGGGTATGATGGTGCTTTTTATCATGATCTATGTAAGGCAGTATGGGAATATTACACATACAACTTGCCATATATGTATCCAGTTGCATGGATATATAACCTTGTATATGATAAAGAGAGTATTTATTTTTACCTTCATCAAAAAAAGGTGATCAGAAAAACCATTAACTATTTGATTAATGATCTAATAAAAGAAGGTGAATAATTTGAAACATGAAAAAATATGAGGGAAACAAAACAGATTTAATTATAAAAATCGGATCATATATTCTTGCAGTTGTAATCGTTGTCTATTCTGTATTAAATTATGATAGTATAGATTACAATAGCCTATTCATTACAATAGGTAAAATAGGATTATGTGCATTAGGTGTTGCAATTCTAATTGCTGTTATTGTTTGGTTCTTAAAAAAGAAAAAGGAAGATAATGACGAATGAAACATTTTGTGCCAAAGACAGATTGTTTTGCATATATAACAAATAAGAAATATAAATCCGGTGGAGCATGTGCCTGTTTAGATGCTCTATACTGTACTACAGGAAATTGCAAATTCTACAAACGGCGTGTTGATGAAAAGAGGAATTTGGATGATTAAAAAAATAATAACAAAATATCTTGATAAAAGGTGTAAAGGAAAAATTGATAATGAAATTTTCCATCTGCATCTGGATTTAAGTGCAGAAAAAAGGGAGTATTACAAATCACAAACATCTTTCTTTACAAAACTTATACATAGATTGAAAACAAAGCAGGATGTGGTTGATTGGCATATAAAGAAGATTAAAAAATATGCAAACAATAAGCATTTAATATTAAATGAAGAACAAAAGCAATTTATAGATAAGATATGCGAATATGAAGATAAGGAATATGATTATGAATTAATTGATTTAATAAAAGAAAAACACCAAATTATAAAAGTACCATTAGGATATTCGTTAAGATCATGGGGGCTTTGCTTATATGAGTGGGCAATTATTCTTATTGTTGTTTTATTAGCTTTTGTAATAAACGCACTTGTCAAAGGCTATTATTAGACATGATAATTGCTTGACATAACATTGCTTATGGAGTACAATAGTATTGGTGTTATATAATAAGAATCAGTGAGAAGTCAGGGGAATTACTGGCTTCTTTTTTGTTGTTTCTTGGAGGGGTAGAAATGAAGTGAAAATCAAGAGCATAAGTTATAAAAATATAAACTTGGCAAAAATGCCAAAAATTAAGAAAGGATGATTATAAATGAATAAATTTAAAAAATGGTTATGCAATCTTTATATTAAGACAATGAACAAAGTATCTGGAATACAGGATAATATGAAAAATACACGGTTCACAAAAAAAGCACCCAAATTCATTGCTACTACATGTTCAGCAGTGTTAGTAACACTTACGCCAACAATGGCATTTGCTGCAAGTACAGACACCATTGATGTGTTTGTTGCTGAAATCGGTAAATGGCTGATAAAAATCGGCGTAGTTATTGCTATGGTTGGTGGAATCATGTTTGCCCTCGCCTGGCAAAGGGAGGACGCTGAAGGAAAAAGCCGTGGTCTTCTTACATTGATGGCTGGATTTATGGTAGCGGCAATCGGAGCATCGCCCGCAGCATTTGGTTTTACTTCATAAGTATAAATGTAAAACAATGTATGAGGTGGTGATGATTATATGGGTTGGATTGAAGATGCTGTAAATTGGGTTTTTGAACAAATTAAAACCGGTGCTGCAAATATTATTAAGTCTCTATACACAATAGATGGACTAAAACTATTCGATGTTACATTTTCAACTGATGATATACCGGGAACAGTAGCTCAATTAACAGACTTTTCAAATACACAGAATTTATCTATTTATACAATTGGTTCAGTTATAAATAAAGTTGTAACACCAATTGCACTTTCGCTTCTTGTTTTATTTTTTATGATAAGTCTCATAAAGAAATTTACTGAGATTGAAAAGGTTTCATGGGAGCGACTGTTGTTGTGGGGATGCTATTTTTTCTTCATAATGGCATTAGTACAAAATTCATATACACTACTTACTAAGATTATGAATATTGTAAACGGCATATATACAGATATATCTGGACATCTTTCACAAGTAAGCGGAACAACATCTATAGGTACAGCCATTTATAATACTATTATGGGATATGATGATATTGGTTCTGTACTGATAGGTATAATCTTGTATTTAGTGGCTGCTATACCATATTTAGGAAGCGTTATTCAAATATGGACACAGATATTGTTACGAGTAATTAAACTGATGCTCTGCATGGCTTTTTCACCAATTCCTATAGCAATGGCGGTTGAAGGAGAAAATTATCGTGGAAAAGCAATTTCTTATTTGATGTATTCTGCCGGAGTTGGATTTGAGGGCGTTGTAATTTTAATTGGTTCTTGGGTATATTCTCTGGGATTATCACAACTCAGTCAAAATGCAAATACTGGGCAACTTAATGTAATTATCGGATTGCTTATAATGAATGCATTATTTATTGCTGTTATCCAACTTGCCCATGAATTTTCAGAAAGAATGTTTGGCAGATCGTAAGGAAGAGGTGATTATTTATGGAAGATATAGAAATTCAAATATTTGATGAGATTAACGATTATAAAGAAAAAATCGGCATTATGACATTCAGACAATGGATATTTGCTGCCTTGATTGTTCTGACAGTCGTTCCTACATATATCCTTATTCCAAAGTATACCTTTATCTCTGATGATATAGCCAGTTATATTGTCATTATTGAGGCTGCCATATTAGGGTTTATTGGATTTGTTAAAATTCATAATCTTCCTGCGGAAAAGATTATTCCTTATTGGTACAGACACTATTTTGTATTTAATAAACCAATTGAATACAAGTCTACCAAAGAATATCAGGTTGAGCAGGAAGAGAAAAAAGACAAAAAAAAGAGAAAAGCTAAAAAGATGCAGGAAATTCATTCTGAAGCACAGCAAGAAAGTACATCTTTAACAAAGAAACAACTAAAAAATGTACAAAAACAACAAAAAGCATTGGAAAAAGCCAGAAAAAAATATGGCTACAAGTTCAAAGAAGAGAGTCCATCGGTGGGTTCTCAGACAGATGTTCATGGCAATACTGAAGTTTTAAAAAATTCACCGGTTAATACAGTAACTGTGCAGGAAGAAAAAAATGATGAACTGAACAATACTGTTAAAATTACGGATGAAGCAGTATCTCCACCTCTTGAAGACAAAAGTGAAAAAACTGAAACAGAAATTCTTGAAAAGAAAAAATCTATTGGAAGAGAAAAAGCCGAGCCAATTGTAACTTCTTCTGAGGATAATGAGAATGTAAACAACAATTCCAATGAGCAGGAATTGGATGAAAAACTCAAATCTCTTTCTGATGAAGAAAAAAAGGTGTTGTTAAAACTTCTTGGAAAGTAAAGTTAAAAAAAATTACGAATTATTTTTTCTTGAATATCATTTGAAACACTATCATGTTAAATTCATAAAAGTAATTCGTAACCATGATTTAGTATTTCCCACTAAAGTTATCTTTTACAGCGGTAAAAAACGAAAAATGAAGTATCAACCGATTGCAGGAGAGATAACTTTATGTGGGATGTTCAGCAATCTTCAGGAGAATACATTTTACTCAGTTCCAAAATTGCTTTCGGAATATAGAGGTGATTAAATTGTTATTTAAAAAAGAAAAAAAGAATGAATTAACAACTACAACAAAAGAAAAAGAGAAAAAGAAGTCTTCCATATTCAGCAAGCCTAAACTTGCATTGCCAAAAATAACTCCACAAATTATGGGGTTATTTTTTAAAGAATATGATGAAGAATCTGGAATTATGAAAATTGATGATAACCATTACAGCGTTTGCTTTCAGTATACAGATATATCCTTTTCAAAAGCAGATACGGAGAGACAAGAAGCAATCTTTTTAAGGTATGTCGATTTTCTTAATTCTAACAGTATTAAAGAGCATATTCAGGTTGTACATGCCGGTTCAATCGTTGAAACAGAGGAATATAAAAACCGTTTTATATTTCAAGAAGACAAAGATTTTACGGATAATGAAAAACGTATTGCTTCTGAGTTCAACAAACTGATAATGAATGTTATCGGTCATCAAAAAGAATCTCTACTTGAAACAAGGCTAATTGTTATTTCAACTGAAGCAGACAGTCTTGATGAAGCAAAAGATTTATTTATGGAATATCAAATTCGTTTGGAAGAAAAATTCAAAGGATTTGGCAGCACAATCACCAGATGGAATATTAATCAGAGACTTGAATTTCTGTATAATATATTTAATATTAACACGTTAAAACAAGATTATCCAGAAGGACAGAAAATCTTGGATTTAGTTAATGGTGACTTAAATGTATATGATATATTATCACCAAAAGAAAAAATCAGTTTCAGAGAGAAAAATTATATTTCCATCGGTGAAGGAGAAAAGAAGAAGTATATCAAAATCCTTTATTTGGATAAATTGCCCAAAAGCATTACACCGGAATTTTATAACAAACTTACAACTGAAATCAAAGATGCAAATATTATTGTAACTGAAAATATTACACCTACAGATCCGGCAAAAACAATAAAAATGCTTGATAAGAAAATATCCGGTATGCAGACAGAAAGACTGCAAAAGGTCAAAAGAGCTAATAAGAGCGGATATGATTATTCTGTTGTGTCAAATCCAAAGTTTGAAGAACAGTTAAATGATGCCCTTGCATTAAGAACAGCACTTACAAAGAAAAAACAAAAATTATTTACAAAAAATCTGCTTGTTTGCATTATTTCTGATGATTTAAAAGAACTCAACAGAATTGCACAGGAAATCAACAAAATTGCATCTGAAAGCATTTGCACAATGCGACCGCTGGATTGGCAGCAGTTGGAAGGATTACTGAATCTATTACCTTTCGGACATAATACATTACAATTTCAGAGAAGTCTTACCTCAGAAGCTGCGGCAACATCCGTACCGTTTAATACAAAGCAGTTGATACATGATAAATCTATCTTTTATGGTCTTGATCTTGTATCAAAGAATATTGTAATGTGCGATAGGAAAAAACTAATCAATGGGAATGGCGTTGTATTAGCAACATCTGGTTCAGGTAAATCTTTCTTTGTAAAAATGATGATTGAACAGATTTTGCTCAGGTATCCACAAGACGATATTCTAATTGTGGATTATCAGTCAGAATATGCTAAACTCATAAATGCTTATAACGGTCAAACTATAAAACTATCAACCAAAACAGATAGTTTTATTAATCCGTTTGATATATCTATTAATTATCAGATAGATGATGAAGATCCTATCAAAGCGAAAATGGAATATGTGCTTGCTTTTGTAGAATCCCTCGTTGGAGGCTCAGGCTTAACAGGTGAACAAAAATCCATTATAGACAGGTGTTCGAAAACATTGTATGAAGATTATTATGAACATCAGGATGATCCAGCGTATGAACCAGATTTTCCCAAGTTTTATAACATACTTAAAAACTTTCATGAGCCGGAAGCAGAAAATCTTGCACTCATTATAGAAAGATATGTAAAAGGTGGCAGTGATATATTTTCTCATCATACAAACATTGAAATTAAAAATCGGCTTGTTTCTTTTGACTTGTCCAGTATGCCACAGAGTATGAGGACAACATCTTACATGGTTATACTTGAACACATCATGAACAGATTGACCAAGAATCAATCTGAAGGTAAATATACATGGATTTTCGTTGATGAGTTCCATATTATGCTTGCCAACAAATATTCAGCTGATTACATAGAAAAGATATATCGTATTGGACGTAAACTGTTTGCTTTGCCCACAGTCATAACGCAGAAAATTGAGGATGTACTCAAGTGCGAACAGGGAAGAAGCATACTAAGTAACAGTGAGTTTGCGGCAATATTTAAACAAAAGCAACTTGATTTACCGGCAATTTCAAAAATGTTTGGAATATCAGAAGAAGAACAGGAATATATTATCGATCCTGCACATGGCGAAGGCTTGATTGTATATGATCATGATATTATTCCTATCAGATTAAAAGTGCCTGAAGATTACTATATCTATGAGTTGAACCAGACTTCTAACATGCAGAAATCAAGAGATTAAGGAAGTGATTATAATTGAGCGACAATTATAATGATCTAAACAAAGACACTTCTAATATAGTGGCAGATGGTACTTTAAAAAAGACAGATCTGGCACAAGTTGCCATGACTGTTGAAAGTGATATTGATAAATTATATTCTGAACATAAAATTAATAAACTAAAGTCTCAAATAGAAACAAATGTTGAGACTGAAGATACAAAAGGTATATTAACTACCAATGTAGAAAAAACAGAAGGCGTACAGACCGGTCTGAATAATGATAAAGATACTATTCAGACCGGAAACAACAAAAACAGTATTCAAACGGGTACATCAGATGATACTGAAGTAGACGATTCTTTTATTGATACATATCAGGATGAATACACCGGAACAGCCTTTGATAACACTGAAAAGAAGAAAAAGAATACAAAAATCAAGACAAAAACCGATCAGGAAGACAACAAAAAATCAGGTATAAAAACAGGTGTAAACTCAGAAGGAAAGAAAAAAGAAAAATCTAAAAACGAGCAGATTCAAACCAAAATTGATAAAGAAGAAAAAGGACTTAAAAGAAGAGGGAAGGCAACAAAAGCAGGTCTTTTCGGTACACGAGTTTTCAAATATGGTGTAAAAAAGAGTAAACAGATAGC
>ERZ1643246.2402-NODE-2402-length-17901-cov-7.779558_pt1 | contig 17901 bp, 16 predicted proteins | sample MGYA00579265_ERZ1643246 | MGnify/ENA primary metagenome ERZ1643246 (study PRJEB29033, sample SAMEA4952261) | chicken gut metagenome | biome: Broiler Chicken; feature: Gastrointestinal Tract; material: Caecum | place: Ireland | collected 2018 | study: Broiler...
ACCCCTTGTGTGTATAATATTTATTATGAAGATGAAGCTTTGCCTCTGTTTTTTCCTCTTCAAAACAGAGGGGAAGGCATATCTTTCCATAATAGTGCATTTTTTACTGTAGCACATATATTCAAGGGTGTCAACCGAATTTTTTCCGGATTTTATGTATTTTTTGAAATACACATACAGCAAGAGGGTGCCCTCAATCATTGAATCTGATGATTGAGGGCACCTTTGCTTTTATGCATATTTCTCTGTTCAGTCTCCGGCCGGCGGGTACTCGTTGCACAGCAGCCGGTAGGGCTCCTCATCTTCCTCAATTTCCGGAAAGCGGCCCACGGGTTCATAGAAACGGTTGTCCGTATTGTCGTCGTTGCACATGGACACCTCCCCGATCAGCACGTCTCCCGTTCCGGGCTTCACATCGAAATCATGGTACTGATGGGGCCAGAGAGTAATGCTCTCTCCCGGCGCCAGCTCCACTGCCGTGCCGGCCGGCACGGAATAGGTGCGGCCGTCGCTGTTGACCTCCACCGGCGTCTCCGCCAGCCCGCCGCAGCCGTCATCGTTGTACACATGGATCAGCAGGATTCCTCCGCCCCGGTTAATGATATCCTCACTTTTCGTCCAGTGAAAGTGCATGGGGGAATGCTGGCCTTCCTTCAGCATCAGCAGTTTTTCCGCATACACCTTTTTATACTTCGGATCCTTCTGATTTCCGTTCCGCAGGGTAATCAGAGAAAAACCCACCTTCTCAAAATTGCCCAGACCATAGTCCGTGATGTCCCATCCCAGCATATTATCCCGGATCTCATCGTACGCATGCCCCTTTTTCTTCCACTCTTCCGGGGTAAAATGGCAGAAAGGCGGCAGGCGGAAGCAATATTTGTCCGCCATGGCCTCCATATCCTTCAGTGCTCTGTTAATTTCTGATCTTTTCAATTCCTTAATCCTCCATCTGCTGCTTCTCTTTACCGCTGTCTTCTTCCGTATCCCCGCTCTTTCCGCCGGCTCTCTTTTTCCGCACCGTTCTCCAGATTCCATATGCGGCAGATCCCAGGGCTGCCAGCAGAATCCAGAAGGGCAGCGCCCCCAGAAACCACAGGGCAAAGTTCTGAAAACCTCTGCCCAGAGCATAAAAGTTAGAGGAAAGCCTCTCACTTAGCTGTCCGGCAAAGCTGCCAGTCTCCGCCGCGGTTACCCGCTCCACCTCCCGGAGCTCCAGATAGACAGTGCTGTACTGGATTTCATTGTCGTACAGGCGAAGCTGGGACGCGTAATTTTCCAGCTGATAGCGCACCTCGGTCAGCCTGTTCTGGATGGCCAGGAGCGTATCCAGATCCCCGGACTGGGAGAGCATCTCCATGAGAGTTGCCTGCTCCTGCTCCAGCGCCGCTATATGACTTTCCGTGTCCGTATAATTCAGTGTAACATCTTCCACCGATTCTGTATAGTAGGTGACATTTCCTTCTGCCCGCAGATCCTCCATGAAACCGCCCAGGCCTTTCTCGGGAATCCGCAGCTTATAGCTGGCAGAGCGCAGGGCCGAGGATCCCGCCTCCCTTCCGGACACTACACCGTTTTCCACATACCCTTCCGCAGCTTCCACCCGGCTCTGCAGCCAGGTTGCAAAACTGTCAAATTCTGTCGTCTCCATCTCCACTGTCTGCGTCCTCACCAGCTTCCGGTCCGGATTTTCCGCCTGCAGAGAGCTGTTTCCGGAGGCAGTATCTCCTGTTCCTGCGGCCTCTGAAGAATCTGACTCCTGCTCTATGGAAACAGAGCCGTCCCCGGAAACATGCATCTCCGCCGCGGCATCCGCGCTGGCCGTCGATGCGCTTTCACTGCTGCAGCCCGCCAGCAGAAAAAGCGCTGCCGTCAAAAATACTGCTGTCCACTTCTGTTTTTTCTTCATAACAAATCCCTCCTGTCCGATCACGTATTCCTTCTCCTTTATAGATACGTGCCGGATAAGAGGGTTTTTGTTGCATGGAAATGCGGGCAAGGTTTCCCGCACCGTCTTTATAGCATTCCCTTAAAAATATGAAGCAGCTCCTCCTGGCTGCCCAGTCCCAGCTTCTTCAGCAGATGACTTTTCTGATTGGAAATGGTTTTCGGCGAAGACTGAAGCTTTAGGTCTTTTCCCGTCAGCAGCTCCAAAATGGAGTATTCCGCCGGTGAAAGCTCTGACAGGATCAGCGAAAAAATCAGATACTCCTGCGGCGTGTGGCCTGCAGCGGTTCTGCGGATGGTCTCCACCAGAAGTTCAAACTGACTTTTAAAAATATATCCGGATGCAAAGGACCGGCAGCACGCCTCCCGGATCGTCCGCATATCTTCATAGGAAGTCAGAATCAGCACCTTGGCCGGGGTTTGCAGACGGATCGCCTTTCCCGCCTCGATGCCGTCCAGCCGGGACTCCGTCAGGCAGAGATCCATCAGCGCAATATCCGGTTTTCTTTCCAGCGCCATCGCCAGCGCCTGCTGGGCCGTGCCCGCCACGCCCGCCACCTCCATATCCGCTTCCAGGAGCGTATTCTGGATCAAAAAGCAGAACTCGGGATCATCTTCCACGATCAGCACCCGGATTTTCCTCTGTCCCATGCTGTCTGTTCCTCTCTTTCTTCTTTCTTTTGCGGGGAAAAAACAGTAAAAACGCAGCTCCGCCCTCCGGCCTGTCCTTGGCCCGGATGCTTCCCCCGTGGGCTGCCAGCACCTTTTGGCAGTAGTACAGTCCCATGCCCCAGTGGTTTTCACTCTCCTTGGTTGTATAGTAGGGAAGAAAGATCTGCTCCCGGTTCTGGCCCGGCAGGCCGCAGCCCGTGTCCAGGATCCGGATACAGGATAATCTTCCTCTTCCTTCCGTATACCGCACCGTCAGCCTTCCCTTCTCTCCCATGGCTTCTATGCTGTTCTGGAAAAGATTGACCAGCACTTCCCGCACCAGTTCCCGGTCGCACAAAATTTTTTTACCTGATTCACACTGTACCTCAAAGGAAACCTCCGGATATCTTTTTTCAAAATCCGACAGAGTTCCCCTGAAAAGTTCCAGCGCCTCCACGGCTTCCGGACGGCAGGCCGTTTCCATCCCGTTTTCCCGGATCCCGGACAGAAATTCCGTCATCCTCCGGGCTGACCTGCGGATGATGCCGGCATACTCCGCCATATCCCCGTCCTCCGTCCGGCTCTCAATATTTCTGGCACACCACTCAATCTTGGATATCTGATTCTTCAGCATGTGGAGGACCATGTCCACCGTCCGGCTCATAAGCCGTTCTTCCTGATCCCATTTATAAGTTTCATGCTTCAGCCGGCTTCCCATGAATCCATCGTTCAGAACCATATAAAACCAGACCAGGATCAGCACGACAATAATCAGAAGATTCCCCTGCCAGGCCTTTTCCGCTCCCGTCACTCCGAAAAACTGAACCGGCATGGTGGTAAGAATCGTAAACCATCCGGGCAGCAGAACCAGGGAAGCAATCGCCAGCTTCTGTCTTTTTATCTTCGGATTGTTTTCTCTGTGCAGGGCTGTCACGAACAGAACCGTGGCGGCCGCTGCAAATACCAGATTGTACAGAATCACAATCCCATAATAGGTTTTATCGTTCAGCTGATAATACCGTGTTTCCGGAAAGGGATACCGAATGCCCAAAAGGATTCCGGGCACAAAGGACAGGATGGAAATCCACGGGAAAACAGACGGGCAGCGCAGCTCCATGCGGCCGAAATACAGCGCCATAATGAACAGGGCCGGTGTGGCAAAATAATAAGGTACCGCCGTCAGTACGGAATAAACGGCAAGCGCTCTCCCATTGTCCAGAAGAGCGGGGGCTCTCTCTGCGATCCACGGAAACAGCGTATAATACAGATATTCCTTCAGGGCACCCACACTGTAGAAAAGCCCGCAGATCAGACACCACTGATTGATCTTGCTTTTTCTGTTTCCTATATAGATAACTGCAAACAGCAGCCAGATCAGAACCGTTGTAAGCAGCAGAAATTCTCCGGGCAGTCCCTCCCCATCTCTCAAAGCACTCACCTCCCGCGGCATGGCCTCAGTACACCAGTCTTTATCAGTATATCGAAATTTTTCTCCCGTCTCAAGGCAGTTTCCCTGAAATCCCGCCTGTTTTATCCCAAAGTTTTTAGGACACGAAAAAAGGCAGAAAATGGTATGATATATACAGAATTTTCAAAAATTGTCGAGATGCACCACGTGTGAAAGGAGCTGTCTTATCATGACCTCTTCCATGAAAGCCATGGAATTTCAACTGCATGAGAATCTTGTACAGCTCCAGGAACTGCTGTCTCTCCTGGATTTTGATCCGGGACTGCTGAATTCTCTGGAGCAGGCCAAGACCCGGATCCGGACCCGAAAATACCGTGTGGCCGTGATGGGGGAATTCAAACGGGGAAAAAGCACACTCCTGAACGCGCTGCTGGGGGCTCCCATTCTCCCGGCAGACGCCACGCCCACCACTGCGGCCATCAGCCGGATCACCTACGGCTCCCGGGAGCGGGTGCTGCTCTTCTTCCGCGACGGCACTTCCCGCGAAATTCCCTTTACAGGTCTTTCAGAGGCCGTTACCAAACTGACAGAGAATGGACAGGCCATCTCAGCTTCCCTGAAGGAGGCCGTTATCTTCTATCCTTCTGTTATATGTCAGAATTATATTGATCTGATTGATACGCCGGGCCTTAATGATGAGGAAGCGATGACCCGTGTTACGATTGATATGCTCCCCCTTACAGATGCTGTAATCGTTCCCATCCACGCCCGTTCCCCCTTCAGTATCACAGAAAAACAGTTCGTATGCCAGCTGATCCGAAGCTGCAGCATCCAGAACATCCTTTTTGTGGTCACATTTCTCGACCAGCTGGACGAGGATGATTACGTGTATGAGGACTACATGAAAGCTCTGGCCGGCCGCATCCGCCGCGAAGTGCTGGAAGAACTGGAAAAAAGAGAGACTTCCTCGGAAGAGATGCAGAAAGCCCGGAGGATTCTGGATCAGCCGTGCATCTGCGGCCTGTCTGCCTCCCTGGCTTTAAAGGCCTTCTCCTCCGGAGAAAAATCTCTGCTGCAAAAAAGCCGCTTTCCGGAATTCCAGAAATTGCTGCTTAAGATTCTCACAGCCGGCCAGGCGGAACACGCCCTGCGGGCTTCCATTGGGGATATTGAACGGGTGATTGCCGCTCTGGAATCTGAAAACGAAAAAAAGCTTCAGGAATTCAGGAAAAAAGCAGCTCGGCTGCAGAAAAAAAAGAGAACTGCCGGAGATTTTTTTCAAAATCTGCTGCCGCAGCTGGACCAGCTGCTGGAAAACGGCCTGCAGGAACGCAGGGATTCCATTTCCCGCCTTTTCCCTCTGAAAAACCAGATGATGACCCGCTTTATCCAGGGACTGGCCTCTGTAAGGGAAAATACCCACCCGTGCATTTTACAGGTTATCCGTCCCGCAGCCGATGCTATGTTCTCCATGGCTGCCGCCCTGCTGTCCTCCCGGATTCTGCCGGACCTGCGCAGCTCTTTTGTCCGCTGTCTGGATCATCTGGCTGCCCGGGCCGGAAACGCGGGAATCCCCTGGAACCGGAATGACTTTGACCCTCCCCTCCTCTCCTGCATGGAAGAGGAACTGGCCCGGGCTGTTTTCCGGTTTACCATGCCTCCCTGTCCTCCTGTGCCGGATCTGGCATTCGCAGATGTCACAGGGCACATGACCTGCTGTGTAGATCAGTCCGTAACAGAGCTTTACTGGCTTTTAAACGATATTTGTTCCGAAATCCGGGAGCGGTGGTATCCCCTGGCTTTCCGCAGACTCCGGGACCTTTTTCCGGAGCCGGATACTATTTTTTCACAGGAAGAAGAGCAGCTGGCAGCTCTGCGGATCACCCATATGAGGAATTATCAGGTTCTGCAGGAAACCGCCGCTTCCATACAAAAGAAAAACAGAAAACTTTTACATACTCTAACGGAAGGAGAACAGATCCATGATTTGCAGAAACTGTAACCAAGAGGTTCCCGAAGGCGTTCGGTTCTGCCCCGGCTGCGGCAGCAGAACGGACGCGGCGCAGAATTCCGAAAACACCGGACCGGCCCATGAGACAGTCCTGCTGCTGACCCGGCAGCTGCAGGAGGCCTCGGAGCGGAATGCCGCTCTGGAGCAGCAGCTGATCCGGCAGAAGGAAGAAGCGGACAGAAAACTGAAGCAGGCAAGCACCGGCTGGTTCATTGCATTTTTAATTGCATGCGGCAGCATGTTCCTGTTCATTTTAACACTATTATAGGAGGAAAACACACATGGCAGAAGAAACGATCAACATCCCGGAAACAAATTCCGGGGATGCTCCCCAGGAGAAAACCGCTTCCTTCAGCGGCTTCCTGCACTACAAGCAGACTGTCACGGACATTATCACGGATCTCCGGAAGCTGCGGGAATTCAGCACCAAACTGGATCTGGGCGGGAATGTAAGCGCCATTGACGAGATTCTGGAGCGGCTTTCCCAGGACACCTTCCGCGTGGCTATCGTGGGGGAATTTAAACGCGGGAAAAGTACCGTCATTAATGCGCTCCTGGGGAAGAACATTCTCCCCGTGGATGTGCTTCCCACCACCGCCACCCTGAACAAAATCACCTACAGTGTGACACCCTTTGTCAAAATTGCGTACAAGGACGGCCGGGAAGAGCAGATTGAAATTGACCAGCTCAACAATTACGTAACCAAACTCACCCGGGAAAGCGAGGAGCGGGCCAGAACCGTAAAGGAAGCGGTGGTCTACTATCCCATCAACTACTGCAAAAACGGCGTCACCATCATTGATACCCCCGGCCTTAACGATGATGAGGCCATGACGGAGGTCACCATGTCGGTGCTGCCGCAGATCGACGCGGCCCTGATGGTCATCATGGCCCAGGCCCCCTTTTCCGAGTCCGAACGGGATTTTCTGGAAAACAAGGTGATCACCAGCGATCTGGGGCGCGTCCTTTTCATCGTCACCGGCATCGACCTGCTGGATGAAGAAGATGTTCCGCGGGTTCTGGACAATATCCGCACCCGCATCCAGGAGCATGTCATGAAAAAGGCAGAAGCCACTTTTGGCCCGGATTCCAGGGAATATGAGGCCTACCGCCAGAAGCTTGGGCAGATCCATCTCTACGGCCTTTCCGCCAAACAGGCCCTGAAAGCCAAGGTCAAAGGCGATCCGGAGCTTCTGGAGAAAAGCCGCTTTCCCGCTTTTGAGACGGCCCTGGAAAAATTCCTCTCCGAGGACCGGGGCGCCGTCACCTTAAGCGCGCCCATCAGCCGCATCAAGACATCCTCCCTGGAGATTGTCAAAACCATTCAGCTGCAGCAGAGCGCTCTGGAAATGGCATCCGAGGAATTCGAAGAAAAATACCAGAAAGCTCTGCGGGAAATCGACCGTATCCGCCAGGAGCGGACCTCCGAATTCGCCACCGTCAACGCCAACGCCCAGAAGACCTTCCACGATCTGGCCCCTCTCCTCTCCAACTACTGGTCAGATCTGGAAGACGCGGCCATGGAAGCCATCGATTCCTACCCGCTGACTGCCGATGATCTGAAAAAAGACCGGGCCGATGCCACCGCCCAGGCCATGACGGCAGCGGTGAAGAACGCCGTCTCCCGGGCCAGCCAGCAGGTTTCAGAACGGATTCAGGCCTTCATCAATACGGCCCTGGAGGATGAGGCCGAGCGCCTCTCCGGTTTTGAAAATTATTTTTTCACCGCCACCCAGGATATCCAGAATATTTTCGTCAAAAGCAGCGCCGCCTCCACCACGGATGACATCATCGCCACCGCCGCCAATTCCTTCATCGGCTTCGGCATCGGCGGCATCTATGTGGGCTTTAAAGAGGCCGGCTGGAAAGGGGCTCTTCTGGGCGGCGCCACAGGCCTGGCCGGCATCATGGCCGGAAACATTGGTCTTGGCCTTCTTCTTCCGGCGCTTTCCATCCCGTTGACCTGGCCGGTGGCTATCGTAGCCGGCATTGCCATTGGGGCCTTAAGCCTCTTCGGCAGCAAATGGGCCATCGGGAAGGTTTTCTCCAAGGAAAAAATTGAAAAATATAAAGAAAATTTCAGAGAAGCCGTCTCCAAAGAGCTGTCCCGGCTCCGGGCGGAGGATAATTTCACCGCGGCTGTCCGGGAACAGGTGGAGAGCGCCTTCGATGCCCTGAAGGCAAAAATCACCACGGAAACCGAAAACATCCTCAGCGATACACAGAACCAGCTGACAAAAATCAAGGTGCAGATGGCCCAGAAGGAAACCTCCGACGCCATGGCGCTTGAGGAGTATCAGGATATGCTGAAGAGTGTGGACGCTATCTGCCTGCGGGCCGATGGCTTAAGCCGGCAGCTGACAGAGATACTCACCAGATAGGAGAATAGCCATGACCCATACGCTTACATCTGGCGGGGAGCCGCTCCCGGTTCCTCTTAATCCCACAGATACCATTGATATCTGCTTTCAGAACTATGTGCAGACACGACAACGTTCCTCCGACCTGCATATGCAGAACGGCATCCCCGATTACGCTTACGGCCAGGATTTCGTGCTGCGGGAAAAGATCCGGGCGATTCCCGGGGCCTTTGCGCTGTTTAAAGCTGTCACCAGCCAGTACGTGCCCTATCTGAAACAGGTATACAATCTGGAGGCTCTGAAGGTGGGACCGGCCCAGTTTCCCGAGATCTACGAGATAACCCAGGACTGTGCCAGGCGGCTTGGCATCGGCCTGCCCACCGTATTTATCTATCCGGATCCGGCTACTATCAACGCATTTACCATCGCCACGGAAGACGACTCCCCCCTGATCGTGATTCACTCTGCCCTGCTGGAGCGCTTCACCCGGGGAGAGCTTCGAACCATCATCGGCCATGAGTGCGGCCACATCCATAATAACCACGGCATCTACAATACGGCCGCCGAGGTGATTTTAAACTCCCTGTCCGCAGGACTGCCCATTATCCGGCAGCTGCTGTCCCTTCTGTCTCTGCCGCTGAAATACGCAATTCTTTCCTGGTCGCGGGCAGCTGAGATCACCTGCGACCGGGCCGGGATTATCTGTGCCGATGATGCCGGCGATGAGCTGACCGCCAAGGCAAAGCTGCTCTACGGCGGAGCCTTTGACGCGGGGGAGGCGAATCTGGAGGCCATCCTGCGTCAGTACGATATGCTGCGCTCCACTCCCGTAAGGCTGCTGGAGCTTTCCAGCACACACCCCGTCCCTGTCCGCCGGATCTTTGCCGCCAGAGAATTTATCAACAGTGAAATCCTGTATTCCTGGCGGCCGGAGTGGCGGCAGGCCGGGCGCGCGCTGATCAGCAAAGAAGAGCTGGACGCCCGCTGCCAGCGCTATGTGGGTGTTATCGCAAGCAAAAAGAGGTAGCCATATGGAAAGAAATGACAGACGGATTATTGATTTTGAAGAGGTCAAAACAATCCTGCAGCAGACGGCGGAGGAGCTCCATTTGATCTGCCGGGACAGCCCCACGAAAAAACTGCTGGGCGAGGTCCTGATCCGCAGGATCGAGGACGGTGAAAGAATGCTGCGCCGCCGTCTCACCGAGCCCTTTCATCTGGTGGTAACCGGCGATTTTAAGCGCGGAAAATCCATGCTGATCAACGCGCTGCTGGGGCGGGAAACCGTCCCCACCGCCGTAACACCGGAAACCGCCACCATCAATGAAATTTCCTGGGGAGAGGAGCCGTCCTGCGAAGCCGTGCTGGAAAACGGCAGAAGAATCCGGCTCTCTCCGGAGGATATCCGGAGGGATTCTATCGAGAGCCTGAAAAAAGAACTTCCCTCGCCCATCCGCTTTGTGCGTCTGCGGGAAAACATTCCGCTGCTGAAAGACATTACCCTGGTGGACACTCCGGGAACAGGGGAGCTGATGCAGGCCTTTGACAGCCAGGTTTCCGCCTACCTGGCCGGCGCCGATGCCGTCATCTTTGTGCTCTCCGCCCGCTCTCCCCTGTCCCTGACGGAGCAGGCCTTTCTCTCCTCCTCCGTCCGTCCCCGGAGCTTTTCCCGCGTCCTGACTGTTATGAATCAATGCGACTGTCTGGATACAGAAGAAGACATTCTGCGTGTACGCCGGCTGGTTCAGGAACGAATCTCCGAGATTCTGCCCGATACAGGGGTATTTGCCGTCAGCGCTCTGGATGAGCTGTGCCGGAAAACGGGTGCGCAGCGCCCGGCTCCGGAACTGGAGCGCTTTCTGGAAACACAGTTTCTGGCCTTTGAAGACGCCCTGCAGAACGATATTCTTCTGCAGCGGGAGGTGATACAGTCCGAGCGCTGCATTGCCGCCGCGAAAGCCGTGCTTCTGGATATTGAAAGTCAGCTCCGTCTCCTCCGGCAATCCATAAAGGCCGGTACAGAGGAGCTGGAGCAGCGGGAATCGGAGCTTACAGGAGAAAATTCGCGGCTTCTGGATGATATGGAGGCCCAGAAGCAGGCCCTCGCCCAGTCTGTGGACAGTATGTACCTGACTGCAGATCAGTGGCTTCTTGACTTTCTGGCCCGGCTGAAAGCAGAAATTCAGGCCATACGGAGCACAGCCGGGATCAGCGACCTGGAACGGCATTTCCAGTTTTATATGATTGATATGGTCAGGCAGGCTGTCCATTCCTGTGTTCAGGTACATCAGGCGCAAATCTCCGACCAGATCCAGAGCAGCCTGAAGCTCCTCGGACGCCGTCTGGCCCTGGACGCGGCCTCGGAGACAGCCGTTGGGGTAGAAGCCGCTCTTCCGGACACTCTCTGGACCGGAAGCGACACCGTTATGTTCTTCGCCGGGGATTTCCTGGGACTGAATGAATCCCTGGGACTCTTTTACGTAATCGGCCAGGCCATCGCGGGCTTTGTTCGGCAGAAATCCATGAAAGAGAAACAGAAAGATTTCCTCGGCCCTTTCCTGTCCGGCTACGACTCACTTACCCTGGAGGTCTCCGAAAGTCTGAAAAAGGCCTACGACAAACTGAAGCTGGCTGCGGTTAACAAGCTGGAAGAATTATTCCGCAGCCGCATGGAGTCCTCCCTGGACAGCATCCGGCAGGCCAGGGATATCCTGAAAAGCGAAGGTCTCCGCAGGGAAGATGCGCTTGCCTCCCTGGAAGACCTGGAAAAAGAAATATTAAAATTGCAGAGCGAGCTGGAACAGGCTCTTGACTGATCAGTTCGTTTCCTGAGACCGGCCCGGGGGGAAGCTTTTCTTCATCCTTCGGAGCCGGTCCAGCTTTTGTCCGGATTCCGCTCCCAGCCGCCTGGACAGGGCCAGGACCAGGGCGTCCAGAACTGCCGCCGGCGCGGCGGCCGAATGGTATTCCTGTTCTTCTCCCCGGTAGATAAACAGGTTCAGATCCGCCCTCTCCTCATCGGGAACGTAGCGGCGGCTGGTAAAGGACAGCGTCCGGTAGCCCGCCTCCCTGCTCCATTCCAGAATAGCCTTTCCCTCGGCAGAAACCTTGGAAAAGCTGAACATCACCACCAGATCCCCTTCTTTTGCCTGGGAGAGCCCCTCAAAAATTTCCGTTCCGCCGGAAGGAATGAGGTTCACCCGTATTCCCAGCCTCCGCAGCCGGAACATCAGCAGACCGGCCAGAGAGCCGGAAGCATTTTTCCCGTGAATATGGACGCTTCCGGCAGCGGCCAGAGCCTCCACGGCCCGGCCGAATTCTTCCCGGTCCAGTTCCTCCAGCGTTTTCTCCAGATACAGCTGCTGCCGGCGGATCCATCCGGCCAAGAAATCCTCCTCTTCTCCCAGAAGCGTTCCCGCCACCTTGGCGGCAGGCCCCTGGAGGGCCGCCTGATCCATAACCACTTTCTTCAGCTCTTTAAAATCACTGCAGCCCACATGGCGGGCAAAACGGGAGATTGTAGCCTCCGATAACTGCAGCGTTTCCGACAGCTGCGCAATTCCCATAAAAAGAAAGGCCTCTGTGTGGGCGGAAATATATTCGGCAATTTTACGCTCTGCCCTGGTAAAACCGGGGGGCATGACCGGAAATTTCATAGTCATTCTTTCTAAACTCCTTTGCGGGAAATTCTGCGGATGCAGGTTCCGGCTGTTTCCCCAAAAGCACGGAAACGTAATCTCCTCCCAGCGCGTGGATTTCCTTCAGGGACCGTTTCAGCAGAACGGCCGCTTTTACCCGGAAGGCCGCCTCCGGATGGATCTCAATCCGATAGCGCCCGGAAACCATCTCCCTGGCCAGCTCCCCAAAGGTGGTACATTCCCGCTCAAAAGCCGTGCGGATGCATCCGTACTGGAGAGCCTGATGGGTATCGCTGCCGGCCACCACAGGCCTGTGCAGTCTCTCCCCCAGCGCTCTGGTTCTTCGCTCTGTGCTCTCCCGGTCCCCGGCCACATCCTTGCCGTTGAGGTCCAGGAAATCGAAGCGGGACAGAAGTTTTTCCGGCAGCTCCGGGATATGGCTTCCCTCACGGAAGGGATGGCCGGCTCCCACCAGCACCGGATACCCACGGAACAGCTCCAGCAGTTTCTCTGCCGGCAGAAAAGCCCCCTTCCTCTTGTGGGACTCCAGCCGCAGATTCAGCTCCAGTATAGCATCTATGGGCCCAATGGTCAAAACATGGCCGCCTTCGGCAATATCCGTCTCCATGCCCGGGAAGATCCGCAGTCCTTCCCTCACAAAAGAATCCCCGTCCCGGTCGCAGGTGCCGGCAATGTAGCGGTAAAGCTCCGCAAACTGTTTCGTATTAAAATGTTCGGTAAGACAAACAGCGTCAAGACCGGCAGAGCGGGCCTCCGAAAGGAGCCAGTCCGTGTACTCCGGGGAAAAGGGCAGATATTTCGCCAGCTTTCCGTGTGTGTGAAAATCGAGATACATAGCATTCCTCCTGGTTATACAAAAGTAGAAATCAGCAGCGTCACCGCCACCCACAGAAAGGACAGCGCCAGAAACAGCAGATCATTATTGCTGACCTTCATGGAGGCCAGTTTTATCTTTTTGACCTTTTTATCTACCGCCGCGTACCGGTAGCCACGGATCTCCAGCACCTCCACCGTAGTCCTGGAGCGCTTGGCCGTGTTCAGCATCAGGGGATAGAAGGCGTGCATAATAATCCGGATCTGGTAAAACAGATACCTGATTTTTCCTCCAAATGTCTCATGGGCCGGCGGATTTCCCCGAAGCCGGTAGGACAGAAGCACATTCTGAAACTCCTCCATCAGAAGCGGCAGCATCCGGTAGGCATAGGAGATGGAAAAAGACAGACGCTCCGGACAGCCGAACCACATCAGGCCATTTGCCAGCTTGTCGGGATCCAGCCCGGAAAAAATAGTAATGGATGCCAGCGAGACGGTGGCTACCTTCAGCGTCAGCACCAGCAGGGGCACGGCAGCCGAGGCATTGCCTCCAAAGAGCAGCGTTACAATCAGCAGATAGCCCGTCTGGGAAAATACCCCCAGCAGGAACAGCACCAGCACCAGGCCGGCCACCCGGGCCAGCTTGGTCGTCAGGGCTACCAGCAGAAAACAGCCCAGCAGAAAGGGCAGATCGCTGACAAACCAGGGAACCAGGCCGAAAAACAGATACCACACAATGAGAATCCTCGCATCCAGCCCCGCGATGACCGTATCGTCATTTCCATATGCATTTTTCAGCACTTGACTGCGCAGAAAATCAATGGAAAACTTATCCAGAATATTTTCTGAAAGCTTTTTGGCTGCCTTCATATTTTTCTTCTCCCTTCAAATCGTTCCGTAAACTCCTCCACTGTGTAGCAGAAGGTCTCCGGATCCAGCGCCCGCCCCATGGAAAAGATTTCCGGCGGGCGGATTCCCGCCTGCTCCATGACGGCCCGGTTTCCGAAAATCTCGTCCCGGCTTCCATCGGCAATTACCTTCCCGCCGCAGAGTACCACAATTCTTTCTGCCCAGTCGCATACCAGCTGCATATCGTGGGTGGCAATCATCACAGTCTCTGTGATTTCCTTCATATCATTCAGAGTACACATAATTTCCTTCCGGGTGGCCATGTCCAGATTGGCCGTGGGTTCATCCAGCAGCAGAATTCCCGGATTCAGCGCCACCCCTATGGCCAGGCTGGCCCGGCGCATCTGGCCTCCGGACAGCAGGCGCCCGTCCCTGTCCTTCTGCTCCAGCAGACGGAAGCGGCGCAGCAGCTCCTCCGTCCTCTCCGCTGCGTTCTCCATTCCCCTTACCTCCATGGCATAGGCTACGTCGTTCCAGACAGAATCTTTAATAAACATGTCCTCCGGATTTTGATAAACCAGGGAGATCTGACGGGACAGCTGTTCCGGCCTTACTCTGCGGATGCTGCTTCCATTCAGGCGCACCTCCCCCTCTGAGGGTTTTAAAAGTCCCACCATCATTTTCATCAGGGTGGATTTTCCGGCCCCGTTAGAGCCGATCAGTGCGATCTTTTCTCCCCGGCGAAGTTCCAGATCAAAGTTTTCAAATACCCTTCTGGGCTCACCCTTTACAGAGCGGTAGGATACAGAGACCTTCTCGAAGGAAACCACCGTCTCTCCCGTCCCCTTTTCCGCCTTCTGCCGGGACAGCTCCGGGCCGCTTCCCGCTGCGGGAACGAATAGCCTTTTCCCCTCCTCCACCGTGGTGGGCAGTGGTTCCTTCCCCGGATACTTTCCCCGGCGCCGCAGCTCATCTGCCGCCGCCGTCACCTGGGGCGGGAAAATATTGCACTCCCGGAGCTCATCCACGCGCTGCAGCGCTTCATCAGCAGGCAGCAGCCAGCGGACTCCTCCATCCTTCATCAGCATCACGTGCTTGCAGTAGCCCGCAATATATTCCGTGTGGTGTTCGATAACAAGAATCGTCTTGCCGTATTTTTCGTTCAGTTCCCTTAATATTTCGTAGATGCGGTCCGCATGAACCGGATCCAGCTGCGCGATGGGCTCGTCCAGAATCAATACATCCGGTTCCAGGGATACGGCGCCTGCCAGGGCCAGCAGATGGGTCTGCCCGCCGGAAAGCTGCCATATATAATCATCTTCCCTGCCCTTAAGCCCGCACCTTTCCAGAGCTGCCCGGCCGCGCTCCTGGTAATCCTGCATGGCATAGTTCAGACAGGCATAGGAGGCATCATCCAGCACCGTGGGCCGGATCACCTGATTCTCAAAATCCTGGTACACATATCCCACCTTGCGGGCCAGCGTTCCCACATCCGCCTGACTGGTATCCAGCCCCTCCACCCGAATGCGTCCCGCAAAATCCCCGGTGATAAAATGGGGAATCAGTCCATTCAGGGTCTTACAAAAAGTGGACTTTCCGCAGCCGTTGTTTCCAACGACCGCCAAAAAGTCCCCCTGCTCAATGGCAAGCGTGATGTCCCGAAGGACAGGTTCCGGCGCTCCGGGATAGGAATAGGTCAGATTCTCTATTTCTATTACGCTGCCCATTTATACTTCTCCTTTTTCCACTTTGGAAGCCCCTTTCATCCGGAAGACAAGGACCACCGCCAGAACTGCGGCCGCGGCTACTACCAGGGCCACCGCCAGATTTGTAGAGCTTCCGGCCCAGCTGGCCTCCCAGTCAATGCCGGACAGTCCGCTTTCCGCCATAAACTCGGCAGCCACGGCAGCTCCAAAGGCAATCAGGGAGCCCAGGATTACCTTTACGCCGATATTCCCCAGATATGTTTTTTCTGTCCGCGGCTGCATCCCCAGCAGCGGCTCGATCCGCCCGTAAAGCTTGGGAACCAGAAACAGGGTGGGCAGCAGGCAGAAAAGAATTCCCGAGAAAAGTACATCATTCAGGAAAGCAAAACCCTCTGTGGCAAAAACACTCTCCGGGAGTCCGGCTACCGCTTCAAAGTCACTGACCGCAAACTGCACCTTTAATATATCCACTACCATGCCCAGGAACTGCTGAACCACCACACCGGTCATGGCCGCGACACCTACCATTTTCCGGTTTTTCGGATTTCTTACCATGCGGCCGGCCAGATAGATGCCGATGGTCAGAGTAATAAATTTCTCCAGTTCCCCCAGACCGCCGAACTGTCCCAGCATGATTTCACTAAAAACCAGCTCTCCGGTGGCTGCTCCCAGCGCCACGGATATGGGGTCGTACAGCATGGCCAGGGTCAGCGGTATAAACAGAAAATACTCCACGGAAAATTCTACAATCCCCACCTGCACGCTGGGAATCAGCTCCGTAAACAATGTGGCCAGCCCGTACAGGGCCATGGTCAGCACAAAAACCATCAATTTCTGAGACTGCGTTGCCGTCTGCTTTCTAATTGCTTCCATACAAATATCCTCCTCATACAATGCTCTTTTCAGCTTGGGTAAAGTATAGCAGATCCTGTGTTAAGGAGGCTATCCTGCCTTTGTAAAATGTCGGTAATATCTTCATTTATTTTATTTTATGAAAATTATTTTTCATTTCAGGCACAAAATTCCCTTCCCCTTTCGGCCCCGACAAAAAAAATCCCCTTCCCGGAGGACGCTGCCGTCCAATTCCGGAAAGGGGATCTTTTCTATCATCCATCCTGTACGGATATTCAATTACTTCAGGGTAACCTTAGCTCCCTCAGCCTCCAGCTTGGTCTTGATCTCCTCAGCCTCAGCCTTTGCGGCAGCCTCTTTTACTACCTTCGGAGCGCTGTCAACCAGCTCTTTTGCTTCCTTCAGGCCCAGGCCGGTAGCCTCACGGACAACCTTGATAACCTTAACCTTGTTGGGTCCAACTTCGGTCAGCTCTACATCGAACTCGGTCTTCTCTTCCTCAGCGGCAGCCTCGCCTGCTCCGCCTGCAGCAGCAACAACAACACCTGCAGCAGCAGATACGCCGAACTCTTCCTCACAAGCCTTTACCAGCTCGTTCAGCTCCAGTACAGATAACTCTTTGATAGCTTCAATAAACTCAGCAGTAGTTAACTTTGCCATTGTAAATTCCTCCGTTTTTCATTTTTTAATTTAAGTTTTCTTATGCCTGCCTGACGCAGACCTCCCGGCAGATCATTATTCTGCCTCTGCCGCAGCTCCCTCACCGCCGTTGGCTTCAGCGATCTGCTTAAGCACACGGGCGAAGTTGGCGATCGGAGACTGAATGCTTCCAAGCAGCTTGCCCAGCAGTTCTTCCCTGGAAGGAATCGCGGACAGTGCCTGTACACCTGCCGCATCGTAGTAATTGCCCTCTACGACACCGGCCACCAGCTCCAGCTTCGGATTCTTCTTCGCAAATCCAGCCAGCACTCTGGCGGGAGCAGTCGCGTCATCCTTGGAAACCGCCAGCGCGTTGGTTCCTTCCAGATGTTTGCACAGCTCTTCGCAGGGAGTTCCCTGGAATGCGAAATTCATCATCGTGTTTTTGTAGACTTTGTAAGTAATTCCGGCTTCTCTTAAGGTTCTGCGGAGCTCTGTATCCTGCGCCACGGTCAGACCGCTGTAGTTTACCAGGACAACGCTGTCCGCATCCGCGATCGTATTGGAGATCTCCTCGATCACCGGCTTCTTCAGCTCTACCTTTGCCATGAATGGTGCACCTCCTTGTAGTATTCGTGTACACGCACAAAAAAACCTGTTCCGCCAGAACAGAACAGGAAACGAAATTCTAGTAAAAGAATGTTCATCCTCGGCAGGCGTTTGTCTTCTTACGCCCTTCGGCACCTGCTGTCTTCGGCGTGATACGGATGTATCATAGCACGCTCCCGGCGCGCTGTCAACACTTTTTGCAAAAAACTGCCGCAGGTCTTAACAGGCCCGCGGCAGTTTTCACTTTTTTATTATGCAAGCTTAACCGGATTCACCTTCACTCCGGGGCCCATGGTGGGAGCCATGGTCACGCTCTTCAGGAACTGACCCTTTACGGCGGAAGGTTTAGCCTTGTTAATTGCACCGATCAGCGTCTGGAAGTTGTCCGCTAACTGCTCCT
>ERZ1643246.2406-NODE-2406-length-17889-cov-5.808680_pt1 | contig 17889 bp, 14 predicted proteins | sample MGYA00579265_ERZ1643246 | MGnify/ENA primary metagenome ERZ1643246 (study PRJEB29033, sample SAMEA4952261) | chicken gut metagenome | biome: Broiler Chicken; feature: Gastrointestinal Tract; material: Caecum | place: Ireland | collected 2018 | study: Broiler...
AGCACGGATCCCACCAGCCATAAGATGAATGCGGCAATCAGCAGGAACACAATGGCCGCAATCAGGCATCCCACTCTTCCATCAACAGAAAACGTATGCATTCTGCGGGCTGTTTCCCGGTTCTCCTCCTCTTCCCTACGGGATTCCTGAAAGGATTCCGGATTCTGATAAATCTGTCCGCCGTCTCCTTCCGGACTGGTATCCATAATCGTCCGGGCAATCAGCAGCGGATCCCCCAGCTCCTCCAGCACCTGTCTTTCCGTTTTTCCGGATGCCTTTTGTTCCTCGATGTACCGGTCATAATACCGGATATGCTCTGCCACCTGATCCTGGGACAGCGTCTGGGCCAGCCGCCTTCCCAGGGTATTTAAAAATTCTTCTTTGCTCATAAACCATCCTCTCCAGCGTCTTAAAGTCCGCTGCTCAGTTCCTGGATTTTCTGCATTACCCGTTCCTTTTCGCTGCCTTCCAGCGGCGTGGGCCGGTAGTCATTATAACCGGATACGGAAGAGAGAGAACAGGGAATGATATTGGTAACATTATCCTGCACCAGTTCTCCGTTTTCAAAGGAAAAGGTCTGCTGAAAAATCATGGTATCCTTATCAGATGGATTGCTGTTTCCTCCAAAGCAGAAATTTCCCAGACTGTAGACGATATTTTTTCCATTATAAGTCTCGATTCCCTGCAGTACATGGGGATGGTGTCCCACCACCAGATCCGCTCCGTTATCCACGGCGGTGTGGGCCAGACTTTTCTGAATATCATCCGGATAGGTTTCCTTTTCCTGTCCCCAGTGGAAACTGACAATCACCACATCTGCCCCCTGATCCTTCACTGCTTTGATATTCTCAATCACCTGGGACTCTCTCTCCAGTCCGTCCGCCAGTTCATAGATTCCCACCAGGCCTACCTGTATTCCTTTTATATCCACCACCGCGGTCCGGTCATAGCCGAAGGTGGTGATTCCTGCATCCTCCAGATATCGGATGGTATCCGTATAACTCTCTTCCCCGTAATCCTTGCTGTGATTGTTGGCCAGATTGGCTGCCTCCACACTGCCCTGAGTCAGCACCTCCACGAAAGAGGGATCGCCTTTAAAGGCGAAGGTTTTATCCTGACGGTTATCCGATTCCGTGAGCGTTCCTTCCATATTAACCACCGTCAGATCATCCGCGCCGAGAATCGACTTGACATTTTCAAAGAAATACGAAGGCCCGTTTACCGTGTAAAACGCGTTAAAATTCCTGGAGGTATCAAACTGAATATCGGTTCCGATGGTACAGTCCCCGACCATACTCACAGTCAGAGAAACCGTCTCCACCGGCGTCAGCGCTTCGCTTTCCTGCGCCGCTCCGTCTTCCTTACCGCTATCTGCCGCCTCGCCTGTTGCGCCATCCGTCTGTGACGAATTCTCACCGGAAACTTCCTGGGTGGCCTCACCTGCGCCTTTTTGGGGCACCAATGCCCTGGTCAGCAGTACCGCCGCCACAATCAGCAGACAGAAAATCGCCAGCGTTATGGCCGCAATTTGAAACGCCACCACACGCTGCCGGTAGCTTTTTTTCTTCTTTCTGGCCGAAGCACTGCGGTCCGACGTCCTCGATGTTCTTTTTACCCCTGTGGTTCTTTTTCTCTCTGTCATATCACGCCTCACAATCTATTCTGCTTTTAATGATACCTGCTTTTCCCTGTTTCCGCAAGTGGCGGTTATTTATTTTCTCCAAGTATTTGTTTACTTTTTTCTTTCGTTTTTTTATAATTAAATGTAATTTCTGTTACAGTTTCGCAACAGGATCAGGCCCGTCTCCTGCCGCGGGATATGGGACCTGACCGGAAAGGATTCCTATGAACACTTATCAGATCACTGAATGGTGCAGCCACTTTGTCCGGGAGCATGTCGTTCCCGGAGATCTGTGCATTGACGCTACCATGGGAAATGGTCATGACACTCTGCTTCTCAGCCGTCTGGCCGGTTCTGCCGGTCGCGTGCTTGCCTTCGATATTCAGCAGGCCGCTCTGGATGCCACCCGAAAGCTTCTGATTTCCCGCAATGCCCCGGATAATACCCGTCTGATTCTGGACAGCCACAGCCATATGGCATCCTATGCGGACGCGGAAACCGTCTCCTGCATTATGTTCAACTTCGGCTATCTGCCCTCCGGAGATCATTCCCTGGCCACCTGCAGCGAGACCAGTATTCCCGCCGTTCTTGCCGGCCTGGATCTTCTGAAACCGGAAGGCCTGATGAGCTTGTGTATCTACAGCGGCGGTGACACCGGCTTCCGGGAGAAAGAAGATCTTCTGAAACTTCTGAAAAGTCTGGACTGCCGGAAATATCTGGTGATCGTAAGTTCTTATTATAACCGTCCCCATCATCCCCCGCTGCCTGTGCTGATTCGAAAACTTCCCGAAAGATAATCCATTCCAAAACGAACCGCTGCATATCCCCGGTGAATATGCAGCGGTTCGTCCGTTTTCCCGAAACAGCTGTCAGGCTGTCGTCTCCGTCTGTTCCGGAAAATCCAGCGTGATACTGGTTCCCTTTCCCGGCTGGCTGTCCAGACGGATTTCCGCCTGATGCATCATGGCGCCGTGTTTCACAATGGAAAGTCCCAGACCGGTGCCTCCTGTTTCCCGGGAATGACTCTTGTCCACCCGATAGAACCGTTCAAAGATCCGGTCCTGATCTTCTTTGGCAATACCGATTCCGCCGTCACTGACCTTCCAGAGCTTCCGCCCGTCCTTCCGGCTCATCTGAATATGGATCCATCCGCCCTCCACGTTATATTTAATGGCATTATCTGTCAGATTGTAAAGCATCTCGTAAAGGATATGACGTACGCCGTATACCTCCCCGCATGTTCCCTGCATTTCGATGGAGACCCCGCGTTTTTTTGCCACGTTCTCCAGTGTCTGCATGATATCTCTGGTCAGTTCTCTCAGATCCACCCACTCATAAGGCATTTCACTGCTCTTTTCATCCAGCTTGGAAAGCTGAATAATATCCTCCACCAGATTGGTCAGACGAGTGGCTTCCTGATGAATTCTGGAAGCAAATTCCGGGATATCCTTCGGCTGTACCATGCCATTCTGGATCAGCTCCGCATAACCGGATATGGACATCAAAGGTGTTTTCAGTTCATGAGACACATTGGCGGAAAATTCCCGGCGCATCTGCTCCGCCTCTGTTTTCTCCGTCACATCCCAGATCAGAATCACCGCACCCTGAGTCTTTCCGTATATTTTTACCGGATTGGCCAGAACCTGGTAGCTTCTTTTCCCCATTTCAATGACTGTCTCGCTGTGTTCTCCCTGCAGCGCCTGTTCCATCACCCGTTTCACCTCCCGGTCCCGGCTGACGCGGCTGATGGACTTATTCACACAGTCCTCCGCCCGCACATGGAAAAACTGCTGAGCAGCTTTATTGATGGAGAGCACCTCTGTCTGATTGGTGATCACCAGTCCGTCCTTCATATTTTCCGTGATGGCCAGATATTCTTCATGGTTTGCTTTCAGCTCCTGCAGCTGATGATCTATCTGCCGATTCTGTTCGTGAACCCTCACCAGCAGAGGCCGCAGCTCTTCATATTCCACATGGCGCAGCGGATGGGCCAGATCCATCTGGTTGATGGGCTCAATCAGTTTTGTGGTCTGTCTCTGAATCACAAAAAAGGCCACCACCACAATACCGATCACCAGAATTCCCAGAAGCGTAATACTGGACTGCAGCGTCATAAACACGGAATCCGTGGTCCTTGCCACCCGGAGAATCGTCCCGTCCGACAGCCGCTCCGCATAGTAAAAAGTCTGTTCCGCCAGTGTTTCCGAATAGCGGATAGCTTCACCCTGCCCTGTTTTCATGGCTTCCTCAATTTCCGGCCGGTCAGAGTGATTTTCCAGATCATCGGCATTTTCCGCCGAATCAAAAAGCACCGTACCGTCACTGGCGATCAGAGTAATTCTGCTGGATGCCAGCTGGCCCACCCCTTCCGTCAGGTAATCCCGGGAAGTATTTTCCAGGGCGATCCGGATATATTCGGCCTCATTGCGTACCCCCTGCATCATGTATCCGTTGAACCGGTTATACATCACCAGGCTGACCGCCAGAAATGTGATAAGAATGGAACAGGTAAGCAGCACTCCCACCTGGTTCAGAATCTTCTGTTTCATTCCTCATCTCCCATCCGGTAGCCTACCCCCCGCACAGTCTCAATAAAGGAACCGGCCTCTCCCAGCTTCTGGCGGAGTGTACGGATATGCACGTCCACCGTCCGGGTCTCCCCGTCAAAATCATAACCCCAGATTCTGGTCAGCAGCTGATCTCTGGTCAGTACAATCCCTTTGTTTTCCATCAGATACCGGAGCAGTTCAAATTCTTTGAGCGTAAGCTCCACCTTTCTTCCGTTTTCCGTCACCTCATGCCGGTCCACGCAAACACGCAGCTTCCCCTGCACCAGATCTTTCTCCTCCGTCTGAGGCGCCCTGCGTCGCAGCACCGCTTTTACACGGGAAATAAACTCCATCATCCCAAAGGGTTTTGTGATATAATCATCCGCGCCGCCGTCAAGACCCTTTACTTTGTCAAACTCTGCGCTTTTGGCAGTAACCATAATCACCGGAATATCTCTGGCTGACGGCATCTGTTTCAGTTTTTCCAGAATCGTATAGCCGTCTTCCCCCGGCAGCATGATATCCAGCAGGATCAGTTCCGGCATCTCCCGGGTCAGTTCCCTAAACAGCTGCTCCCCGTTTTCCAGCCCCTTTGCCGAAAATCCCGTGGAGGTCAGGGTATAAACCAGCAGCTCCCGAATATTTCTCTCGTCTTCCACACAGTAAATCATTTTGCGTCACCTCTCACTTTCTTTTACGGCAGTATATACTTTTCCTGCATCTCGGAAACTTTTCCCCGGAAAAATCCATCGTCTTCATATTTCATGGTATCCAGATACTCATGGGTATCGTACACATCTTCCTTCACCTGCGAGATGCATACCGCAATATTGGAGCAATGATCTGCCACCCGCTCCAGGCTGGTGGTGATATCCGCCAGGGAAAATCCCAGTTCAATGGTACACTCCCCATCTCTGAGGCGGCGGATATGACGCCGGTTCAGTTCCCGGTTCAGTTCATCAATCACTTCTTCCAGCGGTTCGATGGCCTGGGACAGCCTGGTATCCTGTGAGACAAACACCTCAAAGGTACTGTTGACAATATCCTGCACCGCCCGCATCAGAACCTTCAGCTCACGTCCTGCTTTTTCCGAAAATTTTACCCCATTCTCCTGCATTCTCCGGCAGGATTCCATAATATTAAATGCATGATCGGAAATTCTCTCAAAATCGCGGATGCAGTGCAGCAAAATCGACAGCGTATGGCTGTCCTCTTCTGTCAGGTTCTTCCGGCTCAGTTTAATAAGAAAACTTCCCAGCTCATCCTCATATCGATCCACAACCGTTTCCAATTCACCGATTTTCTTCACTCGCTCCGGTGAATATTCCATCACCAGATCCATGGCTTCAAACAGATTCTCTCTGGCTCTCTGCGCCATCAAAACAGCCGCCTGTCGACTCTGTTCTATGGCAAAAGCCGGGGCTCCCAGAAACCGTTCATCCATAATCTGTACTTTCTGCCGGGGACGCGGTTCCACACTGGCGCCGTCCTTCACCGTCATACAGGCCAGTTTTTCCAGGCCGCCGGCAAAAGGCAGAATGAGAATTGCGGTAATCAGATTAAACAGGGTATGCGCCGCCGCAATTCCCACGGGACTGGCAGCAGCCGTAAAAAACGGAATATTCCAGAACGAATTCAACAGATAAAAGGCTGCCAGCAGCACCACCGAACCGATCAGATTAAAATACAGATGCATCGCCGCCGCCCGCTTGGCATTCTTACTGGCCCCTGCCGCGGAAATCAGCGCGGATACACAGGTTCCGATATTACCTCCCAGGATAATGGGAATCGCGGCACTGTAAGTCACTGCGCCGGTGACGGAAAGGGCCTGCAAAAGTCCTATCGAAACTGTGGAGCTCTGCAGAATCGCGGTCAGAATCGCCCCCGCGACAATTCCCAGAAAGGGCGCGGAAAAGGCAAGAAACATTCCCTGGAATTCCGGCATTTCTCCCAACGGCCTCACTGCCTCTGTCATGGTATTCATGCCAAACAGCAGGATGGAAAATCCCATCAGGATTAACCCTGCATCCTTTTTCTTTTCACTCTTCACAAAAAACAGCCAGATCACACCCACCGCCGCCAGAAGCGCGCCGAAGGCGGAGGGGCTGCACATCCGGCTCCAGAAGCTGTTTCCTCTCAGGCCGCACAGACTCAGAATCCAGGAAGTCGCCGTAGTTCCCACGTTGGCTCCTATAATAATTCCTGCCGCCTGGGTCAGTTCCATAATGCCGGAATTTACAAATCCCACAACCATCACGGTGGCAGCCGCAGACGACTGCAGCAAAGCCGCCACCCCGGCTCCCAGAAGCGCCGCTTTCGGCGGACTGGACGAAGGTTTTTCCAGCAGACGTTCCAGCCGGCCCCCCGACACTTTTTCCAGACTGCGGCCCATAAGCCGGATTCCATAAAGAAAAAGTGCGAGTCCGCCGATCAGACTCAATACATCAAAAATATCCATATACTCCTCCCTCTGATTTTTTCGCGTGTTTTCCTGTTTTTCGTTTCCTTATTATAGGAAACCATTGTAAAGTTCTCATCGGGCCCAATGTTAAATCTGTGTAAAGTAATTTTGAAAAAGCCCGATTTTAAGGGAGTTTTTTGTTTTACATGGATTTTACTTTTCACTCAGTTTCTCTTTTACAAACTGAAGAATATCCCGGTAGACCTGCTCCTTCTGTTTTTCATTCAGAATTTCATGGCGCATCCCGTCATATAACTTCGCAGTCACATTCCGGTATCCCATATGGCGCAGATGCTCCACCGCCTGGTCAAAGCCTTTTACGCCGCCGATGCAGGGATCCTGACGTCCTGCCACGAAAAGTACCGGAAGATCCGGATGATCACACTTTCCTCCCCGCGCAGAGTAGGTCTCTTCCATCAGGGAAAACAGGGTCTGATATCCGTCCACCGTAAATGTAAATCCACAGTACGGAGAAGCATCATACGCCGCCACTACCTCGGGATCTGAACAGCACCAGGCAAAACGGCTGTTCTCTCCGGCAAATTTCCAGGCATACGGCCCAAAGGAAAGAGCTTCTATCAGCTTTGCCCGGTGTCTGGAACCGAACAGGCACTGTTCCGCCGCCGCCAGCAGTTTTCCTGCTCCCAGAAGAGGATTTCTTCCGGGAGAGCCGCAGACCACCAGCAGATTGATCTCCTGATCGTATCGTTTCAAAAAGGTCCGCACCACCAGAGAGCCCATACTGTGTCCCAGCAAAATCACCGGCCTGCCGGGCCACCTTTTTTTCATCACTGCCAGGATCTGGCGGGTGTCCTCCACCAGCGCCATTTTGCCCGCCCCGTACATATATCCCAGATCCTCCCGGGAACGGACACTTTTTCCATGCCCCCGGCAGTCATGAATCACTGCCGCATACCCCTGCTTTGCCATAAACCGCATAAAGGGGAGGTATCGCTCTTTATACTCTGACATTCCATGGTGAATCTGGAAAATCCCCCGCACCGGTCCCTCCGGAATCACTGTGAGAACCTCAAGCGCCAGTCCGTCCTGGCCGGAACGAATTTTTTCATACTGTTCTTTCATCAGCCTGCACCGTCCTTACATTCTGTCTGACAGCATAAGGCGCATTTTTGCGCGCCTTATGCCCGGAAGCAGAAACAGGACGGCCTGTTGATGCCGTCCTGATTTCTGCTTGTTTTATTTGCGGGAATAATTTTTGCTGAACGCGCCCATTCCCACCAATGCGCCCACGGCAATCAGAAGACACAGAAGCATCATCCATTGATTGTCCGAATACAGCGCAATGATCACCTCATCAATGGCCAGCACGCCCACAAACACACCCATGGCCCTGCTGTACCGTTTCTTTTCTTTCTCTCCCCAGCGTTTTTCTTTTCTTCTTCCGCCGTTGATGGCCTTCAGAATAAATTCCCCTTTTCCCAGGAGCAGAATCACGCTGATGGTGGCCAGAACAGCCGCCAGCACCCAGTCAAATATTGAACCCAGCATCTTTTTTCTCCTTATCCGGCCGTCTCTTTTTCGTCCGCTTTCTATTCTGTATTATATCGGTTTTTGTATGAATTGTCTATCTTTCTTGAAGATTTTGTTTCATTTGCTATAATAGACATATCCCGGGGCCAGACGTTTCCGGCCCCAATATACAACTGTCAGACAGAGAAAGAAGGAGTCCTATGAATACTGCACAGATTAATCAGGAACTATTTACTTTTATACGGAACAGCCCCAGCCCCTACCATGCGGTTGCCTCCGCAGCTGCCATGTTAAAACGCCATGGTTTTCTTCCCCTGAGGGAGCAGGAACCCTGGAAACTCAAAAGCGGCGGCCGGTATTACGTCACCAGAAACCAGTCTTCCCTGGCAGCTTTCTGTCTTCCCGAATCCGGACGAAGCGCGAAGCCTTCCTTCCACATTATTGCCAGTCACAGCGATTCCCCCACTTTTAAATTAAAAGAAAATGGGGAGATGACTGTGGAAGACCGGTATACCAGGCTGAATGTAGAGCGTTACGGAGGTTCCATCCTGGCCCCCTGGTTTGACCGTCCCCTTTCCCTGGCCGGCCGGGTACTCACCGAGGAAAACGGCCATCTGGAAAGCCGCCTGGTCAATCTGGATCAGGATCTGGCCATGATCGTCAATCTGGCCATCCATATGAACCGAAATATTAACGACGGGTACAAATACAGCGTTCAGACGGATATGCTGCCCCTCATCGGCGGTTCGCATCCGGTATCCGTAAAATCACTGGCTGCCGCCTCACTGAATCTGCCGGAACGCGCGATCCTTTCCATGGATCTTTTCCTGTATAACCGGATGGAAGGCCGCGTCTGGGGCGCTTCCCGGGAATTCATCGGTGCTCCCCGGCTGGATGATCTTCAATGCGCCTTCGCATCCTTCCGGGCGATTCTTGGCCCCGTCCATCCGGATCTGATTCCCATGGCAGTGATGTTTGACAACGAGGAAGTGGGAAGCCAGAGCCGCCAGGGCGCCTGCTCCACCTTCCTGAAGGATGTGATACGGCGTATCAGCCTGTCCCTGTCATTTACGGAAGAGGAGTATCTGTGTGCACTGGCCCGCAGTTTTATGGTGTCCGCGGACAACGGACACGCACTCCACCCCAATTATCCGGCAAAATCCAATCCGGGCAGCCATCCGTATCTGAACGGCGGTGTTCTGATCAAATATGCCGCCAACCAGAAATATACTTCCGACGGTATTTCCAGTGCGATTTTCCGGGCCATCTGCCAGCAGGCCCAGGTGCCGGTTCAGGTGTTCTTCAACCACTCGGATGTACCGGGCGGCTCCACGCTGGGAAATCTGTCCGCTTCACAGATTTCCATCCCATCCGTGGATATCGGAGCGCCCCTTCTGGGTATGCATTCTCCCTATGAGACGGGAGGCGCCGAGGATACCGCCCATCTTCTCGCCGCCATGCAGGCATTTGTTCAAACCCGCATCGAATATGAAGGCGAGGAAGGTTTTCAGCTTCTTCCCCTGCGGGCAAACCGGTAAATCTTTCAAAAGACCCGGAGCGGAATCCAGCTCCGGGTCTCCACAGAAAGCACGGCTTTTCCGGAGTCAGACAGGGGTAGCTTCCCCCTGTCCGCTCGGAGCAACCTGCCCGTCCATGCGGCCGCGCTGAATCTGTCACACAAAAAAGGATCCGTCCATCGACAGATCCTTCTGTAAGAGCACGAGACGGGATTCGAACCCGCGACCCTCGCCTTGGCAAGGCGATACTCCACCACTGAGCCACTCGTGCGTGCTTTGTTCTTCCGAACAAATGATACTATACTATAATTCTTCCCGCTTGTCAACAGAATTTTTCCTTTTTTCAAAGATTTTGGCCGCCGACCGGGAAGTCTGCTTTTCTGCCGCTTTCGCAGCGCAGCTTCCCTGTCAGGGGCGCAGAATCGCGCTGAGCATATACTGACTGTTGGGGAAATTCTTCTGGCTGATCTCTTCCAGACGAATGAGATCCACATCCAACCACAACTCCTCTGCCGCCACCATCATGTTGGCGAACATAATCCCAAAGTTCAGTTCATCAAACTTTCCCAGCCGGTCGCTGGCATGTTTTTTGGAAAATATATGAATCCTGCTGTCAAAGACCACAAAACGCCATGGCTGACTGTTCATGGAGGAGGGTGCCATCCGGGCCGCTTCCAGCAGCTGCTTCATCCACTGTCTGGGCATCTCCTTATAGACGCACAGTTCCGCCAGGCTCAGTCTTCTGGCCTCCACCGGTTTTCGCGTACAGCTTCCCCTGGGTTTTCCAAAAGCCAGCACCGTCATCAGTTTTTTCCCGTCACGCCGCGTATACTTTTTCTTCATCATGGGATTTCCCACAAAACAGCTGCCAAGTCCCCTGGTACAGAGATAAAGAGACATCTGCTGCATCAGATAGCCGGCGTTCATCAGTGCCCGGTCCTTTTCCTCCGAGTAAATTGCCAGATAATAAGGCGCCCGGATACCGAAAAGTCCCAGAAGATGGTATTCCCCTTTTCTGTTATCCAGAATCACCAGTTCCGTCTCAATTCCTCCAAAAAGGCCCTTGACTTCATCATACTCATTTAATATATCCTGCAGCATCTGAGGGCTCAGACTCTCCGGCAGATAATTTTTTACAGAGCGTCTGACAAAGATTGCTTCGTATAGATTCATGTGATCACCTTTAACTTTTTTGTAATACTATTGTAACATGCATTTCCATAATTTCAATGCCTTCCTGAAATTTTTCTCATTTTCTGTGTCGGTTGGACTCCAGGCAAACCAACCGACACAAAGTACGCTCTCAAAAATTCTGCCGCAGCAAACAGCTTACGCTTCTTCCTCTTCCATCAGCTGTTCCAGCTGATCCAGATAATCGCCAAAAACTTCCAGCGCCCGGTTTACCGGTTCCTGGCTGGTCATATCCACCCCCGCGAGTTTCAGCAGGTCGATACAATCCATGGAGCTTCCGCCGGAAAGAAATTTTTTATAATCCTCCACTGCCTGCGGCTCTCCGGCCAGAATTCTGCTGCTGATGGCAATGGCCGCCGCAAAGCCTGTGGCATACTGATAAACATAAAACGGCGTATAAAAATGAGGAATTCTTGCCCACTCCACCGCGATTTCCGGGTCGCTGACCATATCTGCTCCGAAATATTTCCGGTTCAGCTCATAATACATTTCATTCAGCCCCTGAGCCGTAATTCCCTCCCCCTGTTCGGCCTTCTGATGAGCCAGCAGCTCAAATTCCGCAAACATGGTCTGCCGATAGATCGTTCCCTTGAACTGATCCAGAAAATAATTGATCAGATACGCCTTTTCCTCTTTCCCGGCAGCCCTATCCAGCAGATGATGAATCAGCAGTGCTTCGTTGCAGGTGGACGCCACCTCCGCCACAAAGATCCGGTATCCGGCATATGTGTACGGCTGGCTGTGATCAGAATAGTAGCTGTGAAGAGCATGTCCCATTTCGTGCGCCAGCGTAAATACATTATTGAGATTTCCCTGATAATTCAGCAGCACATAAGGATGCGTCCCGTAGGCGCCCCAGGAATATGCGCCTCCCCGTTTTCCTTCATTCTCATAAACATCGATCCACCGGTTGGAAAATCCCTGTTTAAGCAGCGCCACATAGTCTTCCCCCAGAATGGACAGCCCTTCCTTTACCATCTCCTTTGCCTGGGAAAACGGAATATCCTGGCGTGTGGGACGGGCCAGCGGCACATAAACATCATACATGTGAAGTTCGTCCACCTTCAGCGCCCGTTTTCTCAGACGGACATACCGGTACATCAGATCCAGATGACTGTGCACCGCCTCGATCAGCTGCGTATAGACACTGACGGGAATATTGCCCGCGTCCAGCGCCATCTCCAGACAGGAAGGGTACTTTCTCACGCGGGAGGCAAAGATATCTCCCGCCAGCTTCCCTCCATAGACGGCCGCCAGCGTATTCTGAAATTCCCCATACCGTCCCAGAAACATCTGAAAAGCCTGTTTTCTCACCTGGCGATCTTCATTTTCCAGAAAGCGGATATAATTTCCCTGGGTCAGCACTTCCTGTTTTCCATCCACCGTCAGCTGACCAAACTTCAGATCCGCATTCTGAAACATGGAAAAAACATTTTCCGGCGTCTGGACCATTTCTCCTGTCATGGCAAGCACACGCTCCATCTCCTCTGACAGTATATGCTCCCTCATTCTCAGACTTTCCTCAATTTTTCTGCGGTACATCTCCAGTCCGTCCGTTTCCGCGAAAAAATCCTCCAGCTGTTCCCGGGAAATCGCCAGCAGCTCCGGCTCCACAAAAGCAGTCATATGCTCCAGCTGCGCCGACATCCTGGTGGTACGGGCCGCCATTTCCTGATATTTCCCGTTACCGGTATCCTGATGATATTTCTGATTGGCATATACATAAATCCGTTCAAAGGTGCTGTTCAGATCATCCAGTGCCTGCATGGCCTCCAGAAGCGTGTTTCCGCTTTCCCCCAGACGTCCTGTGTATCCGGAAAAACGATCCAGCTTTCCCGGAAATTCTTTTACCTCTTTTTCCCACTGTTCATCGGTTGCAAACAGATCTTCCAGCGCCCAGCAGTCCGCCGGATTCTGCTCTTCGCGTTTTCTTGCTCCCATATGTTCTCCTTTCCCGGCACGCACCGGACTGACAATTCCGGCGTACCCTCTTTCCAATATCGGCAGCCCTCTGCTTTTCTTTTCCGTCAGACTTTCAGGGCATTAATTTCCGCAATCTTGTTTTCCACATCCTGTCGGAACGCCTCCCAGGCATCTTCGTGATCCACGAAATACTTGGGACAGATCTTTCCTGTCACATCATAATGACGGATCACTTCCTGGCTGGTAAGTCCAAAACGGCTGCAGAGCCAGCCTGTCAGCTGTACCAGAGACTGGTAGGTACTGTCGTTAAACTTTCCCGTTTCATCCGGATGACAGCATTCTATGGATAATGTATCCCCATTCCGATTATTCGATGCATAGGAAATCTCCGTACTGGGAATGCACTGTACAATTTCTCCATCCAGCCCTACAATAAAATGGCTGCTGGCCTTCGTGGTGTGGGCATCCTTCAATCCCTGAAAATAGTTCCGGTTGGCCATGGCACTGCTGCCCGGATTTGCCGTGTAATGAATCACAATGCCGTTGATCTGCTCCAGCGGTATCCCCGGACGGGAGTACTCATTCACATCCAGCAGTTCCACATCCAGCTGAGGCGCGCCAATCCAGTCTTCCTCACTCATCTGTTCCGCCTCTTCTCCATCATCGGACTGTCCGGCAAGAAACAGCCGGCTGCAGGCGAAAATCACCGCCACCAGTCCCACAGCACCGATTCCCAGCGCCAGGAACGCCCGTCTGAGCAGCTGCTTCTGCCGCTGTCTTCTGGTCATTCGTCTCCCCCTGTTGTCATATTTTCTCCCCATGGTATTTTTCTCCCTTATTTTTGCCTCTGTGTCTCCGCATCTTTCAGGCGGCAGGCGCCTCCGTCTGCCGCCTGATCTCTTCGCGCACACCTGCGGCCCTTACAGACTCCGGCCACAGACTGACGATCATCCTCTGTACCGAAAAAAAACGGGACAGCCCTTTCCCTTTGGGCTGTCCCGCATAATTATTCGTCCACGCTGTAGTTCGGCGCTTCCTTCGTAATATGAATATCGTGGGGATGAGATTCCTTCAGGGATGCTGCGGTAATCTTTACAAATTTGCCGGTTTCCTTCAGTGTCTCAATATCCTTGGCTCCGCAGTAGCCCATACCGGAACGAAGTCCTCCGACGAGCTGGAATACGGTATCCTCCACAAGTCCCTTGTAAGCCACACGTCCTTCTACACCTTCCGGAACCAGTTTTTTGGCATCCGTCTGGAAATAACGGTCCTTGCTTCCGTTCTCCATGGCTGCAATGGAACCCATTCCGCGATATACTTTATATTTTCTTCCCTGGAAAAGCTCGAAGGTTCCCGGGCTTTCATCGCACCCTGCAAAGATGCTTCCCATCATGCAGACATTGGCTCCCGCGGCAATGGCCTTGGTCATATCTCCGGAATATTTGATTCCGCCGTCTGCGATAATCGGAACACCGTAGGGCTTTGCCGCCTCATAACAGTCCATAATCGCCGTGATCTGAGGTACACCAATACCCGCTACCACACGAGTGGTACAGATGGATCCCGGGCCGATACCAACTTTCACGGCATCCGCTCCGGCTTCAATCAGATCCTTCGTGGCCGCTGCCGTAGCTACATTTCCCGCAATCACCTGCAGATCCGGATAGGCGTCCTTGATCTGTCTCAGCGTCCGGAAAATATTTGCGGAATGGCCATGGGCGGAATCGATGACGATCACATCCACATGGGCTTTCACCAGCGCAGCCACACGTTCCATCACATTGGCAGTGATTCCCACTGCGGCTCCGCAGAGCAGTCTGCCCTTATCATCCTTTGCCGAGTAAGGATATTTGATCTGCTTCTCAATATCCTTAATGGTAATCAGGCCTTTCAGGTTGAAATTCTCATCCACAATCGGAAGTTTTTCTTTTCTGGCCTTCGCGAGAATCTTCTTGGCCTCCTCCAGAGTAATGCCTTCTCTGGCAGTAATCAGCCCCTCCGATGTCATGGAATCCTTGATTTTCTTGGAGAAATCCTCCTCAAACTTCAGATCCCGGTTGGTGATAATACCCACCAGTTTTTTCCCTTCCGTGATGGGAACACCGGAAATACGGAACTTGGCCATCAGATCGTTGGCATCTGCCAGTGTATGCTCCGGAGATAAGAAAAATGGGTCTGTGATTACTCCGTTCTCAGAACGCTTTACCTTGTCCACCTCGTCTGCCTGTGCTTCGATGGACATATTCTTATGGATAATTCCGATACCTCCCTGTCTTGCCATGGCGATGGCCATGCGGTGTTCCGTAACGGTATCCATGCCGGCACTCATCATCGGAATGTTCAGCTTTACTTTCTTGGTCAGGTGTGTCGACAAATCTACCATATTCGGCGTTACTTCCGAATACTGAGGTACCAGCAGCACATCATCAAAAGTGATTCCTTCACCAATAATTGTACCCATCTCTTTCTCCTTTCGTCTAACTCATTATTTTTATTATTCCATAGTCTAACAAAAAAAGACAAAGCTGTCAACAACCGAAGCCGTCCCCTCCGGGGCTTCTCAGCACGCGAAAATCCCGAATCACGCTTCGTAAATTCTGCCTCTCCTAATGGACCGGAAAATCGGGATCAGTCCTCAAACACTTTCCTGGGCGCCCTTGCGCGCATATCTCTGCGCATGTGCTCTGATGGCTCAAAGAGAATTCTTTTCAGCGTTCCCTCGTCGGAAACAATCATGGCATATACCATTTTTGCCCGTTCCGGATCATTGGAAGTATAGTTCACTTCTTTCATCTGCTGGTTATTCTTATAATAATCCAGCCGGTGTGAGGACGCCGGAGCCATAATCTCCACGTTATCCAGGTCAAAGCTGCCTTTCCGCTTTCTCTTGGCCTTGTTGATGATACGGTCCACATCCAGTTCGCCGTTTACATACTGATACTCCCATTCCACATTAAACCGGGGAAAAATAAAGATATCCGCCACACAGATGGCGATAGCCGGAAAAACCAGAATATAATGTACAAAAAAAGCTCCGATGATCAACAACACCGTCAGAACCATCAGAATCGTCCGGATGGCCTTGTCTTTCGCCGTCCACCTTCTTTTGACCATCTCCTCCAGATACAAATCACTCATTTTCGTCCTCCTTCAAGTAGCTGATAAATTCTTTTGCAGTATCCTGATGTTCTGAGTTTACGAACACCGCCAGATAAGCAGGCTGATTTACATCCAGCCCATACGCCTGCAGCTTTTCGCTTCCATCTACGCGTACAGCGTACTCCAGCACATCGTCACCGTATGCCTGGATCTGTTCCTGCGTCAGAAGCTCATCCATAGGAACAAAAGCGTCCAGATCCACATATTTGTCGTACTGCGACTGTTCACAGATCATGGCATCCAGCTCCTGCGCTCCGATCAGTGTGGTCAGCTTCATCACGGAAGTCATGTCCGCTGACTCATCACCGGTGAAATACATGGAACTGTCCAGAACGATCTCATGATACTTGTCGTCATCTCCCAGATACGCTTTGAAATCCTCTGACATGGACTGGGCGTCTCCCATCCCCCCGTTCAGGATGGCCGCCTGGAAAATGGTATCAAACTGGGAATTGTAAATCATCTGCCCGATCACCCCGATTACCAGCAGAATCCCGATCAGTACGGCCATATGAATCTTATAATAGGTCCAGATATGTCCGATCCGCTGTTTCCAGGTCATCCCCTTGATCTTTTCCCATTCCAGATGCCGCTTTTCCTTGCCGGTCAAATCGCTCTCGTATCTTTTTTCTGCCATATGTTTTCTCTGTTCGTCCTTTCCAAAAGCTATTCCTATTCTAGCACAAACAGGAGCCAACGTCTATCGGATTGGCTCCTGTTTATTATGAAAAAATTATGAAGTTTTGCCCGCTTTGCTCGCGCTTATTTTTCTTCCGCTCTCCCTGCTTACGCAGGGAAGCTCAGGCGCTTTGCGCCTTCGCTAATCCATCGGATAAAAATGAATGCTCGCTCCGCTCGCGCTCATTTTTCTTCCGATGGATTACATCATGCCCATGTTGGGGTTGGCGGCGGGGGCGGGGGTATCCTCTTTGATGATGGATACTACAGACTCGGTGGTCAGCAGGGTGGAGGCTACGCTGGTAGCGTTCTGCAGAGCGCTTCTGGTTACCTTTGCGGGATCCAGGATTCCTGCTTTTACCATATCCACATATTCCTCATTGTACGCATCGAAACCGATACCTGTCTCGGACTCTTTTACTTTATTGATAATCACGGAACCTTCCAGTCCTGCGTTGGCTACAATGTGATACAGGGGAGCTTCCAGCGCTTTCATGATGATCTTGGCACCGGTTTTTACATCGCCCTCCAGGCTGTCTACCAGACTCTGCAGTTCTTTGGTGGCGTGGATGTAAGCGGATCCGCCTCCGGCAATGATTCCTTCCTCCACAGCTGCCTTGGTAGCTGCCAGAGCATCTTCCATACGGAGTTTTGCTTCTTTCATCTCGGTCTCAGTAGCGGCGCCTACACGGATAACTGCAACTCCTCCGGCCAGTTTTGCCAGTCTCTCCTGCAGTTTCTCACGGTCAAAGTCAGAAGTCGTTTCCTCAATCTGTGCTTTGATCTGGCTGATTCTGGCCTGGATTGCCTCTTTGTCGCCTTCTCCGTCTACGATAACCGTGTTCTCTTTCTGAATCTTCACGGATTTCGCACGGCCCAGCTGATCCATCTGAGTTTCCTTCAGATCCAGACCCAGTTCATCGGAAATCACCTGACCGCCGGTCAGAATAGCGATATCCTGCAGCATCTCTTTTCTTCTGTCGCCGTATCCCGGTGCCTTTACAGCTGCTACAGAGAAGGTTCCTCTCAGTTTGTTTACAATCAGGGTGGTCAGTGCTTCGCCTTCCACATCCTCAGCGATAATCAGCAGCTTGGATCCGGACTGTACGATCTGCTCCAGCAGAGGCAGAATATCCTGAATATTGGAAATCTTCTTATCAGTAATCAGGATGTACGGATTCTCCAGAACGGCTTCCATCTTATCCATATCGGTAGCCATATATGCGGAAATGTATCCTCTGTCGAACTGCATACCTTCTACCAGATCCAGCTCTGTCTTCATGGTCTTGGACTCTTCAA
>ERZ1643246.2407-NODE-2407-length-17888-cov-14.736332_pt1 | contig 17888 bp, 23 predicted proteins | sample MGYA00579265_ERZ1643246 | MGnify/ENA primary metagenome ERZ1643246 (study PRJEB29033, sample SAMEA4952261) | chicken gut metagenome | biome: Broiler Chicken; feature: Gastrointestinal Tract; material: Caecum | place: Ireland | collected 2018 | study: Broiler...
TATATTATCATCTTTTGGTGGATTTAACGACTGCATTTAAATGATACTACTCCAGATGTTTTTATGCGCGTGCCAAAATCTAAATTCTTCAAATAAATCAAATGTGGAGACTGAGGACAATTTTTCAGATACAGTTGCTGAAATAAATGAAAATGATGTGTATGAAAAAGGATACGATCTGCCTGTGGATGAAAAAGCGGGGAAACTGGCAGAAGAAGAATGTGAAGAAATCATGGGGAAAATTGAAGAAGTTTATAAAAAAGCCGATAAAGGAATCGCTTCCAATGTAGTGCTTTCAGACGAGACTATACTTCAAATGAAGGAAATAATTAAGGCTACTGGAAATCCTATAACCAGTCCGGAACCTTATGCGGTAATGGAGAATTATAAGAAGCTGGAGGATTTCCTGTATGCCTGTATGAACGGAGAAAAGGGTTCTGCAGTCATTTATGAGTTAAATTACAGCGGTGGTGTTAGCAGAAAAGAATATATTTTTGATGGAACAGATCTATATCTTCTGGCCGCTGGAGGAATTTGGAATCGAAACAATCAGCCATCAATTTCCTACCTTTCTTATACAAGAATCAAACAGTGGGAATACACAGAAAAGGGCTGGTTTTGTTATGAACTCTGTGTTCCAGAATATCCAGAGGTAACAGAAATGGTGGATGGAAGTTGTTTGATCAGAGTGAGACCAATGACAGAAGAACAGAGAGCGATGTCTGTAAGATGTGTACTGGAGTTAGGTTATCAGGGAAATAATCTTTTATGCTCAAATTGGGATGCAACTCATATGGAGGAATTAGACTTCAATGGAATGTATGAATACCTATATGCAATGAAATATGGGAAAACATTCAATGCGGAGGACTATCCGAATGGAATTCCCAGGGATGTATTTGAAAATTTGATTATGGAGTATCTTCCGATAACAGAAGGTCAGATACGGGAATATGGAGTATTTGATGAGGAAAGTCAGACTTATCCTTGGACGAGGCTGGGGTGTACGAATTATTCACCGACATATTTTGGAACCTCTTTGCCGGAAGTCATTGGCATCAGGGAAAATGAAGATGGTACAGTGACATTAACGGTAGAAGCTGTGTGTGAGATGGTTGTCTGTGATGATGAGGTTATTACTCACGAACTTACGGTACGCTTTTTGGAGGATGGGAGCTTTCAGTATTTGGGAAATAGAATTTTGAAAGATGGTATTGAAAACATACCAGACTACCAGTATCGGATAAGCAAAGAATAATTGGCTTTATTGGGGAAAAATGATTTGATATATGCAGCGTTTTGTGATAATCTTACGAGTGTAAGAAAGGAGAAATTGACATGGTGATGAGACAGCATTTTTCAAAATCAGATTTAGAGGAAATCGGCCAGGTATTATCGAGATCAGCGGAACCCCGGATACCAATATTCAAGTGTGGAAGTAGATGGAATAAAATATGGAAACGTCTGTTAATGATACTTTCTTTTATTTTATTCGGATGTAGTATCATGCTGGTTATTTTAGAGCATACATTTTCAACGGCAACGAAAATATATGTTTTTGTAGGTATTATTTGTGTGTTAACTTTAGTTATCTGGAATAGCATAGAGAAGAAAATAGAGCCTTTGAATGTGGCCAAAAGAAAATATGGTCAATCCTTTCAGGTTGAAATGAAAGAGGATGTTTTGATTTATAAGCAGATGGAGTATTTATACACAAATATTAAAATTGTTGTTGGATACAAAAATTTCCTCTTCATAAAAGCGGATAGGAGATGGCTGATAATCAAAGCTGATGAAGCTGAAAAGGAAGCAATACTTTTAAAGATGAATGAAAAATGCCCGATTCGTTTTGTGGAAAAAAAAGAAGCATTTGATCTGCGAGAACTTTAATGGGGAAGTCAGACATAAAGTCCTATTTGAACAGAAGGAGAATTCCAATGAGCAAACATGAACTGATAGGCGAGAAATATAAAAAATATTGGGGAGTTATTCCTATTGTAGTATTTTTACTAATAAGGATGAGTGTTGGTTTGGTAGAAGTCTCCACTGATTCAGCATTGCGAAATATTCCACAGATGCTATTGTTTTGGTTTGGGGGAATATCAATTGCCATACTGGTCATTTGGATAGGAAGAAGCCTTCTTTGGAAGAATAAAGAACCGATTCCAGGAGTCATTCGAATATTACGAGCTATATTTCGTGTGATATATTGTGGGGGAATTGTAGTAGCAATTGGGATAGGCATTTTAAGCAGTGTGTTCTTTTATAGTCCTGAGCATGTTGTGGAGCGAAATGGAACCCGTATGGTAGCCAGTGTACATAGCTTTCTGCAGGAGACGGTTTATTATTATGAGTACAAAAATGTTTTATTCCGTGGAACGGAACCAATAGGATGGGAAGATTATGGAAATGGTGGCGGAGATCCATTTCAGCAGAAGAAAGAACCGCACCACTCATTTTTTGAATAGATCGTAAGGTTATTGATACATTGACGGTTCAGCTTGGGAACAGCGCTTCGCAAAAGAACTGGAACTTAAAACAAATTACAAAGTAGAAATACAAGCAGATGCGGATCTTATTTTAATTTGGTTTTATTAAACAGAGGGGATGGATATGAGAGAGAACAGTTTTCCCTTAAAAGCTCATTCGACTATTACAGGATTTGATCATAAAATAAGTAAGTACCGATTTATTACTGGAAATACGCTAAAAATTATCGCCATTTCAGTAATGCTATTCGATCATTTCTGCAAAATAGTTCTTCAATGGCTCTTAAATAACTATTGGTATGACTTATATGATGTGGGGCAGATAACGTGGGAGCAGTTTTCTGAAATTGATAACTTTGTGCGATTTGATCTATATGCTATTGGAACAATAGCGTTCCCTTTGTTCTGTTTCCTGTTATCAGAGGGGTTTCATTATACAAAAAATAGAAAAAAATACATGGGCCTAATGCTAGTTTTTGCTATCATTTCAGAACTTCCATTTGACTTAGGCTTTTTTAATGAACTCTCAATAGAAAGTGGTACATATCCGTTTTATTGGCAGTATCAAAATGTGTTTTTTACGTTATTTTTGGGACTTGTTGCGTTGGACTGCATCGATAAATTCTCTTGTAATCCTGCAAATAAGATTAACAGAACTAAGTCAATATTATTACAAGTTGTCAGTGTTGCGGCCATAGCCATAATAGCAGAGGTCATTAGATGTGATTATGGAAAAGAAGGAGTCTTGTTTGTTGTAGCTTTTTATATCTGCCGTAAAAATAGGCTATATCAAATACTTCTTTTCTTGATGGCCTATATGCTTACTACTGGCGAGCAACCCACAATATACACAATGCTTTCATGTTTGCTAATACTGCTTTACAATGGCAAACGTGGAAAACTGAAATTAAAGTATTTCTTCTATGCGTTTTATCCAGTACATATAACAATTTTTTATGTTGTGACGTTGCTACTGTCTACGCATTTAGGGCAGTAAAATTTCCGCCAGAACGGGTTTCTAAATGCGTAGGGAAAATCCCTATAAGAAAGCGCCGGGCGCAGGGCCAACAGGCCGCCGCGTCCGGCGTTTTCTTTAGTATTCAATTACCAATGTTTCCTGCCGTCCATATGGGGATGGGCCAAAGCGCCCATAACGTAGGACTCCAGTAAGGTGCTGCCAGCATAATACAAGCCCTCATCGATCAGCATACTGCGAAGCTGACGTTTTGTCATGCCGATACTCTGTATCATGCTGTTTAATTTCACTTTCATTATTCAAAGGTTGACGAAGTTTTAGCAAGTTCATTAGAGAGTGTTTCAACATCAATAATCTTATATCCTTTTTGGTACAAAGCTTTTGCAAATAATCCCATTCCAGAAATCAATCTTCCTCTAAAACTACCATCATATATTTGATTAACACCACAAGTAGGGCTTCTGGATTGCAATATAGCAAAATCAATATCTTCATTTTCAATTTGGGATAGTGCTAACGCAACCGCATTAGTATATTCCGAGTGAACATTATTTCCATTTTCGTCCATTACAATCCCATTGACAATTTCTGCACATGGTCTTGGGGTTTTCATACCAACTAATATTTCGGGACAAATAGGAATGATTTGCTTATCCTCTAAAAATGTAATTACTAACGGATTTTTATTATTCTTCCCATTATACTTACAATTTTGTCCTAAAATGCAGGCGCTTACTAAAATTTTCATATAGGGGTGCCTTTCATATATTTTTGATTTATAAACTATTATTTCTTTTTCTTTGGTAATCAGATTCAATTAAATCATGTTGCACTTTCATATCCTTTGTTTTCAAATATTCTATTTGCTCTTTATTTTTTTGATTGTGTCTAAATCACACTGAGAAGGAGGAGGTATTTCGTCGCTCAGTTCTATTTCTATTTCTACAGGAAACAACCCTCCACCTATAATCTTTACATTATCTTTTTTCATAGATTTCTCCATCACTCCTTTATCTCTTATCATAGCTCAATCTAAAAATTAACTCAACACCTCACCGCTAAGATACCCACGATCAAGGCCGCCGTCGTCGGTGAGAAGTGGGCCACGGAAAAGGTAATAAAGCACTATGCCCCTTTCATTGACGAGCTGGCCGTTGATGAAAATATGAAGCAGTACCTTATTATGAAGCTGCTGGAAAAAATGCCGGACTTCCCGATGGAACAGGAATAAAGGAAAAAAGCGCCGGACGCAGAGGCCAAACAGCCCCCGCACTCGGCGCTTCTTCAATATTAAAATGTATTAGAGATCATGTTTAACAATCCAATGATACAAAGCCCGTTTACGAGTCAAGGCAAAAGGCAACGGGCTTCTCTGAGCTTATCTCTTTCATTCGGTATTAACCGACAACCTCTTCTTTTTGAATTATTCCCATATATGCAAATCTGAGAGAATGGACATTGTAATTTCTACAGCATTGCTTCCAGTGGCAGATTGATCTGCTTTGATATTTGTAGCAAAAAACCATGTATGCCCGGGAGTTTCAAGAAAACCGATAAACCATCCATTGATATCCTGTCCATCAATCCTTCCTGTCCCGGTTTTTCCATAGAATGTTCCACTGGACGAATGGGATAAGCAGATAGAGTCTTTGACTGCATGGACATCTTCTGGTGTAAATGGGAGGCTGTTTTGGTATAGGGCTGTGAGAAGTTCTACCTGTTCTACCGGAGAAATTTTCAGGGTAGATTCCATCCAGTAAGAGGAGAGCTCGCCAGTTATATTTTCATTTCCATATTCAATAGACTGCACGTAGGATTGCAGAGCTGTTTTTCCTAGCTGGTTATCTAAAGATTGAAAATACCAGTTGACAGAGGACGCCATGGCAGATGATAACGTCTGATCTGCATTCCACGCTTCAAAGGGATAGTCTGTGTGGTCCCATGCAATCTGTGAATTCTCAGGAGAAATGATCCCCGCATCTAAAGCGAAGAGGGAATCATAAATCTTATAGGTTGAATTCGGAGCGACCCGTGTGACGGACTGCTCCATGTCATTGATGAACCAGTGGTCATCTTCCAAATTATAGAGAACAAAACTGCCCGTGTATGTTCCAAATTGCTCCGAAATATCTAGTGTGGAAATGTCCTCTTTTGTGACATCCCATTGATATTCTTGGTTCTCTGCCGCCTGGGTGGACAATAATGGTGTGAGCCCGATAAGAAGCATAGCAGTCAGTACAAATGCCACCATACTTTTTAGTTTTTTTGCAAATGTCGGTTTCTCATATGAGGCAATATTGACAATCCTCCGCTTCATCTGTTTCATATTCCCACCGAGAGAGGAGGCAAATGGAAAAGGAGTAAGAGAAACCTTTCTCGCAAAGTTGATCAGTGTATTGCCATAGTCCTCATAGGTGTCCTCATCCAGCATATTTAAAACAGAAGTGTCGCAGGCCACTTCTTTGTCATTGCGCATTTCTTTCAACGCATACCAGACAAAGGGATTAAACCAATAAATAACGCTGGTAAGATTCATCAGGAAGCTGGCAAGTGCATCTTTGTGTTTATAGTGCTGCAGTTCATGCAATAACATATATCTCATATCGGATTCATTATAGTCCGAAATGAGATGGATTGGAAGATAAATGCGTGGTTTTAAAAGTCCTGCAAAAATGGGAGACTTCAGAAAAGCCGTGCTATAAAGGGGAATATTCCTGTGAATTCCCATTTCTTCTAAACAACGATGATATAATTTACGGACTTCTGTGCTTTGAACAGGAAGCGCGGATTTTTCTAAAGCACGTAAGCGGAGAACGGATTTACTGACCAATATAAGCATTGCCAGAATGCCCACAATCCAAATTCCAAATAACAGGTATCCGACAGTAGAAGGTGCTTTGCTGTTAACTGAGAGCGCAAAGTCGTTCATCCAGTCTGTATTTCCATTCAAATTTGTATTCTTAGTCCCTTCCGTAGCAATTTCTACGCTACTCGCTGGCGAATTCCTTAAACCGCTTATCCATGATAGAATTTTCATAACTCCAAGAGGGCGGATTGGAAGAAAAGGAACTGCTAACAGGCCAAGTAACAGAAACCACAGGTTGTATTGCATCCGGTTGGACAGGTTATGTTTCAATAGTCGTTTAATTATCAAAAGCATTCCGATGATACCGCTGATAAATACATTGCAAATAGCAAAACGGATCATAAAATCAGCCACACTAATCGCCTCCTTTTTGATTCCTTTTGGAGAGGAGGGAGCGCAGAGTATCAATCTCTGTTTCAGAGAGCTTGTCATTTTCTATGTATGCAGACAGCATGGCAGTGATATCCCCATCATAGTACCGTTTCAGAAAAGTACTGCTTTCCTGGCCGATGTATTCATTTTCGTCAACAACTGGCGTATAGACAAATACCCGACTCTGCTTTTCATAAGTCAAAGCCCCCTTGTTTACCAGGCGTTTAATTAAAGTTTGTATTGTTTTTGGACTCCAGCTTGTAGTCCGCAATAATTTTTCTGTTATTTCATTGGTACTGATTGGGGCGTATTTCCATACAATTTTCATAACCTCAAATTCCGCCTCAGAAATCTGTGGTAAATTACTCATTCCGACACCTCCTTAAATCTTACGAGTGTAATAAGAGTATTATAGATGTTATCCATGAAATTGTCAATTTTGAAAACCCTTGACTTTAATTCTTACGAATGTAATAATTAAAAGAGTAAGCAAATGCATGAAAGTATTCACGATATGAAAAAGTTGCAGGCAGGCGTAATGGAAGGAGGGCAAGGTAGATAGAGAAATATTTGTCTGGGATACAGATTGGCGAGATCCTCCAGAATATACTTACAGCCGAACAATGGAAAGAGCTGAAGATTTTTATGCTGGAGGGGCAGACGAAAGATACATATCCGGAGATTCGCCGCGGAGAGTTGCATATCTGCCTGGAGAGTAGAAACGCATGGATAGGAGAGCAGCACCTGGGACTTACGAAATATGAGTTTGATGTCCTTTGTCTTCTGGCGAGACATCCAAGGAGAGTGTTCTCGAAAGAACAGATTTATGAGCATGTCTGGGAAAAGGAAAGTGGGAAAACAGACAATGCAACGAGGTGTGTCATCTCCAGTCTTAGAAAAAAGCTGAAGCAATATGCAGATAAAGAATATATCCAGACCGTACGGGGAATTGGATATAAGTTTGTAATCCCGGAGGCGTGAGGCTTCCGGGATTTTCCATCTATATTAATCTTCTTTGCTTGGATGTGAACCGACAAAGACAATTTCACCATTTTCATCGAAGACATACATTCCTTTTTCAGAAATATACTGTCCGATATGTTCTTCAGTTATTTCGTGAGTTCCCATATTCAAAAGTTTAGCTACATAATCGCCATTACTCTCCGTAATAGAAACATTGTACTGACAGACTTTATTATTTTCCTCATCTGGAAGATAGAGAGAAAAACTGTGTGGAGGCTCCGCAGTATCCTCAATAACATAAATGTAATAGCTTTGCCCTGCTTTGGGGGTTAATCCTAATATTTCACCAATGTTTTTTGCATAATCGTCAGTGTTAATAATTGAAATGGTGGGCGCAGAACTTGACGTGTCTTTTAATTTGTTGCTTGAAAATACAAAGCAGTTCAATCCGCTTGATGTTTGGAATACAGAAACAGGAACAGCTTCCTTTTCTGACAACTCACTGCCAACTGCGTCACCCTCATAAGCATAGGCACTTATTATAAAAGGCGAAATGTATGCTTTGTTCAAAAATGGTATTATTCCGCCAATAACTGCAACAATTAGGAAACAAGCGGCGATAGCTTTCCATTTTATTATCCAGTGCTGCTTTTTGTTACTTTTATATTCGGCTGCCTCCAAAATATATTTGTCATTAACCTTGTCTAATAAGTTTACAAAGTCTGCTGCTCTCATACTAATACCCCTTTCTGTTTTAAGTAATTTCGCAGTTGCTTTCTTATGCGAGTAAGACGAACAGATACATTCTTTTCGGTTATTCCAACGCACCTTGCTATATCATCGTAGCTGTCACAAAGCCAATAGCGGCGCATGAAAATAACTCGGTTTTCCTGTGATAAGCTGTCAAGAAAATTTTCAATAGCATCAATCAAATATTTTTCTTCAAATTCGTCCTCAAGGGATCGTTTTGCGGAAAGACAATTCTCTAACTCATCCAATGCGATATCGTATGTGCTGTTCCGTTTCATTGCCGTCTTCGCATGGTAGCGCATAATGGATTGATTCCGGACAATTCGGCAGAGAAAAGACAGCAATGGATTAGGGCGTTCCGGTGGGATTGCGTTCCATGCGCCAAGATAAGCGTCGTTGACACATTCTTCTGCGTCTTGTAGATCATTTAATATATTGTAGGAAACTTTGTGACATATCTTTCCATACTTGCTATCCAGTTCTTTGATTGCCTGCTCTGAACGAGCAAAGAATAACTCAAGAATTTGATTATCGTCCACTAAATACATCGCCTCCTTTCTCCCTCAAATATACACTATGGATTTGGAAGAAAAAACTACATCAAAGCAGAGATTTTTCGATTTATTTTCAGATTGCCTTCTGGCGCGATATCCCGGCAGGGCGATCATGGCGACGTAAGGATTCCGGGATTATTTTTTCGCATAAATCTATCAAACAAAATATTTGGATCATTATAAATTCGTTATTTTTGACTGCTAGACTGTCATTGTAAGCAGAAAATCCTGCTGCAATACTTTCGACAGCGTTCAGAACTGCCGGAAAATTCAATGAAATGAGGACGAATATATGGATGATCTGATTCTTGAAACAAAAAATCTTTCTAAGAGATATGACCAGCAGATGGCGGTTCATAACATTTGTATGCGGGTCAGGAAAAATACGGTTTACGGTCTGCTTGGTCCGAATGGTGCAGGCAAATCAACACTGATGAAAATGTTAGTTGGGATTATCCGGCCGACGGAGGGACAGATTTTATTTGAGGGAGAAAGCTTAAGCCGCAGATGCCTGTCTCAGATTGGTTCCCTGATTGAAGCTCCGGCTCTGTACGGAAACCTGACTGCAAGGGAAAATCTCATGGTCCATACAAGACTGTTAGGCATCCCGGAGGAGCGGATCGATGAAGTCCTGGATATCGTGGATCTAAAGAATACCGGGAAAAAGCGGGCGGCAAAATTTTCAATGGGTATGAAGCAGAGACTGGGAATTGCGATTGCGCTGCTAAACCATCCCAGTCTTGTGATTCTGGATGAACCCACCAATGGACTGGACCCGTTTGGGGTAAAAGAGCTAAGGGAATTAATCGCCTCTTTTCCATCCAGAGGGATCACGGTGGTCCTTTCCAGTCATATCCTGTCAGAGGTGGAGCAGGTTGTAGATGAAGTGGGAATCATTAGCAATGGGAATCTTCTGTATCAGGGAATCCCGGATAAAAGAGAAGACCTTGAAGATTTTTTTACAGATGTTATTATGAAGGGAGGCCGAAAGTAATGGAAGGACTTTTCTCGGAACTGCTGAAATATAAGAGAACATTTATGGGGAAACTCATTGTGTTCTTTCCGTTGTTTTTTGCTGTTTATGCACTTGTGCTTTCAATTTTAATGCAGAATCCTCTGGCAGAGGCACATGGGAATACTGCGATAAGCTACGGGACATTTCTGGCGTCTGTTTTCAATTGGTGGTCTTTTTTGTTTCTGCCGCTTGGATACGCTCTTTTTGCGGCATTGGCTGCATCGCAGGAAAAGAAAGCAGGAAATTATCAGGCATTGCTTTCCCGGAATGTATCGCCCGCTGTGCTGTGGGTAAGTAAAATTCTTGGGATGGCTGTTTACACACTGCTGTCTTCTTGTGTATTGATTCTGGTTGTCTCGATGACCGGATTGATTGGAGCTGAGGGGGTGTTGCCTGCAGGGAAAATATTGGCGGGAAGCCTGGTCTGCTGGCTGGTTTCCCTTCCCCTGATTCCGCTTCAACTCTGGGCGGCAACCAGGGGAGGGATTTTCCTCAGCATGGGAATGGGGTTCGCAGGGATGATACTTGGGGTTGTTGCAGCGCCGGGTACGGTCTGGATCATCTGCCCGTGGAGCTGGGCGACAAGACTGATGTGCCCGGTTATTGGCGTACATCCAAATGGAACGATGCTGTCAGACAGTGATCCGCTGCTTTCATGCACTGCCATCCCTCTTGGTATTGTGGTATCTTTGGCTGCACTGGCGGTATTTACGCTCTTTACCACTGTTTGGTTTACAAAAAGGGAGCGGTGAGTATGAGAGTATTATTATCGGAATGGCTGAGGACAAAGCGGACAGCGATCCGCTGGTTTATCTTTGGACTGCCGGTATTCCTGGCAGGATGCACGGTTGTCTACCTCACACTGAGTCCGGGGAGTACGCAGGATTTCGCTTTTGAAGGTTTTTTTACCATATGGTCAGGAATCATGATCCCTGTTTCGGTCGGCATCCTGGGAGGCGCTGTGATTCGCGAGGAGGAGCTGGCCGGGAATTTTAACGGGTTTCTTAGTTTCGGAGTTTCGCGGGCGAAAATATTTCTGGGCAAGTTTATGTTAGTGGTGATATGTACGTTCGTCTGTACATTGTTGGCAGCGCTGATCCTGGGATGTGGGATGAATCTGTTTGTTCCCTGCGGGGCGGATATGAAGGTGTTTCTCCTTGCTGCTGTATTCACTTCGATCGGAGCGGTTCCTCTTCTGGTCCTTCATCTTTGGATCAGCCTTGCGTGGGGATGGGGCGCTTCCATCGGGCTTAGTTTTGGAGGGCTGCTGATGGCAGTGATTTTCGGAACCACCAGTTTAGGCGCGTCTGTCTGGAAGTTCATTCCATGGACGTGGCCGGTAAAGTTAGGTTTGCTGCCGGGTACCGTTTATATTCAACCGGCAGATGGGAATTTCCGTACCCTTGTAAACCAAGCGGCAGAGACTGGTATCACGGCGCTGAGCGCAGTTTTTATTGCATTGGTTTTATTGCTTAGTACCGGGATACTATGGTTTGCAAAATGGGAGGGACGGCGTCCCGGCGAATAGCGGAGAAAGGTGGCTCTGACGGGAGGGTTGGCATTGAGTAAAATTTTAATCATTGATGATGAGAAGGCGATGGTGTCCTTATTGAAAAGCAGATTGGAGTTAAAAGGTCATGAAGTTTTATGCGCATATAATGGAAGAGCAGGAATTGAGCTTGCAAAGGAGCAGCCGGATTTAATCGTTCTGGATATTATGATGCCGGAGATAGATGGGTTTGAAGTCTGCAGGGAGATCAGAAATGATGTCGTCTGTCCGATCCTGTTTTTAAGCGCGAGGCAGTCGGAGACAGACAAAGTGAAAGGCTTCACCATGGGCGGAGACGACTATATTACAAAACCATTTGGATTAAAAGAACTTCTGGCGCGCATTGATGCAAATCTGCGAAGAGAGAAACGGTCCCAGTATCTTAATGCGGAGCAAAAGAGATCGAAACTATACTTCGGGGAAATGTGTATAGACACTCAGGCGAGAAGTATCACGATTCATGGGGAAGCGGTTGAACTTACGAGAAGAGAATATGATATTTCAGAATTACTGGCATTTCATGCAGGACAGGTATTCTCAAAAGAGCGGATTTACGAAAAAGTATGGGGGTATGATGCGCAAGGAGATGTGGCGACTGTTGTGGAACGGATCAAAAATATCCGTTCCAAATTCGCGGCGGCGTCTCCGGGAAAAGAATATATTTCAACTGTCTGGGGGATCGGATATAAATGGAACAAAGTATGAAAGAAAAAAGAATGAAAAGACCTCTTGCGGTTCAGTTCCGCCATACATTCATTCAAATTGTAGTGGTCAGTGTATTCGCTTCCATAGTCACAATCATGCTATCTTCGGTATTGACGTTTTTATCTTTAAATAAAGATATTTATCCGGCGGATTACTATGAAGATCAAATCCCGGGGATCGTGTCCTATGTGCAGAAAGAAAATGTGTCTCTTTTGGAGGTGTCCGGACAGAAGGGACTTGCCGCTATGATAAAGGGAAACGGGATCTGGTATCAGGTAACTGATCAGGATGGGAATGTGATTTACGGGACGCTGGCAGAACAGCCTTATACATCGAAAGAGGATCTCTTCACAAATCTTCTTGATAAAAAGGTCTTGAGAAATGGATGTTATATTGAAACCGTTCCGATCGAACAGGAGCAGGGGATTCGCGGCGCTGTCATTCTTGCCTATAAGATCAAACCGACTTTTGCCAACATGAAAGGGAAGATCCTGTTTGCATTTTTTATCTGTTCTCTTTTGTCGCCGTTTCTTTATCTCATTCTTTTTACACTGCTGTTTTCCAGAAAATTCGCCGGGGAAATTAACCGGCCCCTGGAGCTGCTGTCGATGGCTTCTCAGAAGATAAAGGAGAAGGATCTGGACTTCTCAATTAATTATCATGAGGATAATGAACTCGGCAGACTGTGTGAGGCATTCACGGAAATGCAGGAAGAGCTGAAAGAATCACTGACCTCTCAGTGGGAAATGGAGCAGGAACGGATTGAGATGACGGCCGCGCTGGCACATGACCTGAAATCTCCTTTATCTCTGATCCTGGCATATTCGGAGGCCCTGCTGGAAGACTATCAGGAGAAGGACGGGGAACTGAAGAATTATCTTATGGTCATCCATGAAAATGCAGAAAAGAGTGCAGATTTTGTAAGACAGATGCAGTATACGGCTGAGCTTGAAAAGAAAGACAAAGGAGCGGATACAGAACGGATCAATCTGGAAAAATATCTGTCACAGAGAATACAGTCTTATCACCTGCAGGCGCAGCAAAAATCCATTGAATTGTCTTTCTGTATCAACGATGGAGTTCCGGATCAGATTATCGTCGATGCGGAAGCTCTGACAAGGATATTGGACAATCTTTTATCCAACAGCCTTGAGCATACACCTGCAGGGGGCCGAATCGAAGTAAATGTCAGCACAGATAAAGAAAAGATATATTATACGGTCACGGATACGGGGGCTGGTTTTGATGCGAAAGATCTAAAAAATGCATTTCATAAATTCTATCGGGGCGATGAATCCAGAGACACAAGCGGAGGACATGCAGGGCTTGGACTTTATATAGTGAAGAAGCTGGCTGAACAGATGGGAGGTACTGTGCAGATCTCAAATACATCAGAAGGCGGAGCCTGTGTGCTTTTTTGCCATACAGTTATCAGGTTGTAAAGAACTTTGCGGCGGGAAGAAAGGACTGGTAAAATGGGAAAGACATAGAGAAATACCTGTCTGGGATGCAAATTGGCGAGATCCTCCAGAATATACTTACAGCTGAACAATGGAAAGAGCTGAAGATTTTTATGCTGGAGGGGCAGACGAAAGATACATATCCGGAGATTCGCCGCGGAGAGTTGCATATCTGCCTGGAGAGCAGAAACGTATGGATAGGAGAGCAGCACCTGGGCCTTACGAAATATGAGTTTGATGTCCTTTGTCTCCTGGCGAGACATCCAGGGAGAGTGTTCTCTAAAGAACAGATATATGCGCATACCTGGGAAAAAGAAATCGGGAACGTGGATAATGCGGTGCGATGTGTAATCACCAGTCTGAGAAAAAAACTGAAGGAATATACAGATAAGTACTATATTCAGACAGTGCGGGGAATTGGATATAAGTTTGAAATCCCGGAGGCGTGAGGCTTCCGGGATCTCAAATTCAGGAAAGCAGAGGTTAAAAAGAATCGGATTCCTCTGCTTTTCTCATTTGTTCAAGGAACTGATCCGGAGATAAAACCGGAAGAGCTGACAGTTTATAGTCTTTCAGGTTTCTTGTCACGACACATTCAGCTCCAACACGGGAGCCGGTTTCTACCATGATCGCATCCTCATAATCCTTTATTGTGGAAGACAGCGCAAGTTCACAGTCTATGGAAAAGGTATCCACCACTTCAAAAAGAGTAAAAAGAACGCGGACCAGCTTACGAACTTCCTGTTCATTGTGTATACTCCGTCGCAGGATATAGTAAATATCCGTAATGGATTTGGCAGTGAGAATCCCGGTACATTTTTTGTTTGATACTGCGAGAAGGATTTCCATCGCTGCTGCATAAAAGGGATCTCGCTTCTGAAGAATGTCAACGATTACACAGGTGTCAATCAGTGCTTTCATAATTTATCCGCCCTTTCTGCGCGAGCTTCTTCTAATGTAATATCAGCGGGGATTACTCCGAGGAGAGACTTTGCCATCTCCACACGGTCCGCATTTGGATTTGAGAGTTTCGCCACGATCTTTCCATTCCGCGTGATAAATATGTCTTCGTGTTCTGCAAGTTTCAAATATTTTCCAAGATTCAATTTTAATTCCGTCGATGTGATTGACATGAGATCAACCTCCTTTCCATGCGACCTCTTCTTTATAGTCTTATTATAAGCGAATAGAACAAAATTATCAACAAAATCGTTCGATTTTTTGGGAAAGTTGAGCTTTTCAACGTGGCTTGGAACAGCCAGTATTTTTTTCAGAAACTTGTTTTCTGCGAGGATTCTGTGACATTTCCATGTTATCCTCAAAAAAGGAGGATTTGAAATGAATATCATAGAAGATAAACAGTTAAGACAATATGTACATCACGAATTAAGAACTCATTTAACAGTAATTAAAGGCAATGTGGAATTACTTAATATGTATTACTGCAGTGGGAATTATAAAGAAAAACAAATACTTACCCGGATACTGGAGCATGTCAAAGACATAGAAATTTTTCTGGAAAGATTATAGAATACTAATAATAAAACTAGAAGGATGTGAGTGCATGAAAATTTTAGTGGTTGAAGATGACCGCCTTTTGAATAATACCCTTTGCTATAACCTGTCTGCCGCAGGATATGAAGTAGATGCTGCCTTAACGAAAAGTGCAGCAGAACGTCTGTGTAAAAAACAGAAATATGATTTGATTGTCCTTGATATCAATCTGCCGGACGGAAACGGATTTGATTTTTGCCGGGATATGAAGGAGAGACACCCGGAGACAGCAGTGATTTTCTTGACGGCAAACGATATGGAAAGCGATATGCTGAAAGGTTACGAACTGGGCGCGGATGATTATGTGACAAAGCCATTTCCCATGAGTGTGTTTCAGAAAAAAGTGTCCGCTTTGCTGGCCAGGATTCGGAAACAGTCTGGCGGTGATTGCTATAATGACGGCAATCTGTTTATCAACTTTACAGAGATGACCGCTACACAGGGCGGGGAGAATATTTCCTTTACCCCGATGGAATACCGGCTTTTGAAGGTGCTGACGAAAAATCCGCAGATCGTTCTGACTCGACAGGTGCTATTGGAAAAGCTGTGGGACATTGACGGGAACTTTGTGGATGAACACGCCCTGACTTCAGCCATCAGCCGGGTACGGATAAAAATTGAAACAGAGGACCGCCAGTATATCAAGACAGTGTACGGTATGGGCTATATGTGGATCGGAGGGGCGCTGAAATGAATATGCGAAAACTCTCCATCAATAAAGCCTGTATCCTTCTGGGAACGCTTTTGCTGCTGGCTGTTGGCGCAGTTTCCATCGCTGTCTATTTGCTGACACGAAATACAACTGCTGTCTGGTATGTGTTCCTGTTCAGTGCCTTTGTTCTGCTCTGCGTTATTTGCTTTGTGGCGCTGATCCGCCGGAAACTGGCAAAGTTCTCCGATGCCCTTTGCGTTCAGATGGATGACATGTTCTCCGGGGATATGCAGCCGAAACAGAACGTGGATGAGGAAAGCCTGTTCTATAAGATCAACTACCGTCTGGGGCGGCTGTACGAGGTCATGGAGGAAAATAAAAACAGCATCGCAAAAGAGCGGGCCGATCTGCAAGAAATGATTTCTGACATCTCCCACCAGGTCAAGACACCGATCGCCAATTTGAAGATGATTAACAACACGCTGCTTGAAAATGAGGTTTCTCCGCAGAAGCAGAAGGAATTTCTGACAGCCCAGGCAAGCCAGCTTGATAAGCTGGATTTTCTCATGCAGGCGATGATAAAAACTTCCCGCCTGGAAACAGGAGTGATTTCGCTGGAGGAGAAACAGCAGCCAGTCTATGATACACTTGCCGCTGCCCTTGGCGGTATTTTGCTCAATGCTGAGAAGAAGCAGATTGATGTGCGGGTGGAGTGCCCGGAGCATTTGGATGCGCGCCATGATAGAAAGTGGACAACAGAAGCCCTGTTCAATATCCTGGATAACGCAGTAAAGTACACCCCGGCAGGCGGACAGATCCGTGTAGCGGTGGAAGGATGGGAAATGTATGTGAAAATAGACATCGCTGATACAGGGATCGGCATTTCGGAGCAACATCAGGGAACAATTTTCAAACGCTTTTATCGTGAAGAGGCGGTGCATGATGTGGACGGCATTGGTATTGGCCTGTATCTGGCCCGCGAGATCGTGACTTTGCAGGGCGGTTATATCCGGGTGGCGTCTGAGGCTGGAAAAGGCTCAATCTTTTCTGTTTTCTTGCTCCGAAAGTAGTTCAATCGCGTCCCCGGAAATTGAAATGTCACAGACTTGTGACATTTGAGGCTGAATTTAGCGGAAGTATCTTGTGTCTTGTGACATTTCTGTGAGGTTTGGTCGTTACAATGAGTTTATCAAAAAAAGAAAGGACGGTGTTCTTTATGAACATTTTACAGACGACTGAACTGAAAAAATATTATGGCGCAGAGCCGAACATTACCAGAGCCTTGGACGGGGTGACACTCTCCATTGAAAGAGGCGAATTTGTAGCTGTCGTGGGAACCTCCGGCAGTGGCAAGTCCACACTTCTGAACATGATTGGCGGCCTGGATGTGCCTACTTCCGGCAAGGTTATTGTAGATGGGCGCGACCTCTCTACATTGAAAGAAGAGCAGCTTACCATCTTCCGCAGGAGAAAGATCGGCTTCATCTTTCAAAATTACAATCTGTCTCCAGTGCTGAATGTCTACGAAAACATCGTGCTGCCCGTGGAGTTGGACGGAAACAAGGTAGACAAAAAGTTTATGGATGAAGTTGTTCGGATGTTGGGCCTGGAAGATAAGCTGAACAATATGCCAAATAATCTCTCAGGTGGCCAGCAGCAGCGCGTTGCCATTGCCCGCGCCCTGGTATCGAAACCGGCTATTGTACTGGCGGATGAGCCGACGGGCAATCTCGACAGCCGGACGAGTAGTGATGTCCTTGGTCTGTTGAAAGCAAGCAGTCAGAAATTCCACCAGACCCTCGTGATGATTACCCATAATAATGAGATTGCCCAGCTTGCAGATCGGACCGTCCGCATTGAGGACGGCAAAATTTCTGAATAAGGGAGGTGCTGAGAATGCAAGATATTTTATTTGGCAACAATAACAGTCCCATTATTAAGAAATTGTCCAGGCGGTACTTTAAGGCCAGCAAAAGCAGGAAT
>ERZ1643246.2408-NODE-2408-length-17887-cov-6.568753_pt1 | contig 17887 bp, 18 predicted proteins | sample MGYA00579265_ERZ1643246 | MGnify/ENA primary metagenome ERZ1643246 (study PRJEB29033, sample SAMEA4952261) | chicken gut metagenome | biome: Broiler Chicken; feature: Gastrointestinal Tract; material: Caecum | place: Ireland | collected 2018 | study: Broiler...
ATTGTTCCGGTCCGAGGATGGAGAACAGTTTACGTTTGAAAAAGAAATCACAGATTCGTTGCAGGAAGCAGGATAGGAGGACAAGATGACGAGAAAAATTTGGAGATTGCTTTGCATTCTGTCGGTGTTTCTTGCGGGAATGTTGCTATTTGAAGGAGGTATCCTGCTCTTGCGGTATGGGGCAAGACGGGAAGGACTTTACGCAGATTTCGCAGGAGGATGTGCCGCTCTGTTTTTCCTGACCGCATTTGTGAGAGCCTTCGGAAAGGACAGAGAAAAAGAATACAAAATCTGGAAGATGGCGCTTGCGGAAGGGAGTGCGGCACTTGTCTCCATTGGGGTGACCTTTTATGTCTACCGGTATCAGGAAATGGCTGTTCAGCTTCGAACTGCCGGAATTGTACTGTGTGCGGACCTGGTTTTTGTCTGGCAGAGCCTTTTTAGCAGAAAAAGCAGGCGGCTGCAGGAAGAGCAGATGAAAGAAACGCTGAGGAAGCTGTTTTTGGAATGCCGCGAGCAGAATCAGATTACCAAAGAGGACCAGATCGATGAGCAGGTGCAGAGGACCCTGCTTTTGAAGATGCAGATCTGGGAGCTTCGATGGTGCCTCGGACTTCTGGCTGCGGGACTGATTGCCGGACTGGCCGCAAATTTCAGAGGGGACTGGCAGATCTGGGCTTTGGGGCTGGTTGTTGCAGCAGGGTTTGCGTGGCTTTGCGGAAGAGATGGCATCCATACGGCAAGGATTCTGTCAGAACTTGTGGAGAAAGGGCAAAGTCAGGAGATCACTGCCTTTTTCCTGTGTTACTACACAAGAGCCAAAAGACGTTGGGAAAGTATGACGCCGACACTTCAGATTTATCTGCCGATTTCGCTTTGCCAGACGGGAGAATATGACAAGGCACTGGAACTGCTGCGTTGCATGAAAAAACGGCCGGAGGAGGAGGCGTATTATCTTGTATGGGAGGCAGAAGCGCTGAAGGCAAAGGAGGACTGGGAGGCATTGAAGGAGACGCTTGAAAGTCTGAGAAAGGCCATTCCACATCTGCCGAAAGCCGGACGCGCCGAGATGGAAGAGAAATATCAGGCGTACGAAAGAATATGGAAAGAGAAAGGGGAATGATGGTATGAAAGAGAGTGATTCCGCCACATTGATGACGGAAGGATCGATCTGGAAAAAAATTACATTTTTTGCAGTGCCGATTTTTCTGGGAAACCTGTTTCAGCAGATGTACAATACAGCGGATTCGCTGATTGTCGGAAACTTCCTGGGAAGTAACGCACTGGCCGCGGTGAGCTCATCAGGGAATCTGATCTATCTGATGATTGGTTTTTTTAACGGAATTGCACTTGGAGCGGGAGTGGTGATTGCGCGTTACTTCGGAGCAAGAGATCAGGAGAACGTGGAGAAGGCGGTTCATACGACAGTAGCTTTTGGAATTGTGGCAAGCATTGTCCTTACTGTTGTAGGAGTATTCTTTGCTCCGCAGATTCTTGTCTGGATGCAGACACCGGCCAATGTCATGCCGGAATCAACGGAATACTTCCGGGTTTACTTCATGGGATCCGCAGGATTTGTCATGTATAATATGTTTGTAGGAATTCTTCAGGCAGTAGGAGACAGTAAACATCCACTCTACTATCTGATTTTGTCCTCCATTATCAATGTGGTTCTCGATATTGTATTTATTACAGTCTTCAATATGGGAGTAGGAGGAGCCGCCTTTGCTACGGATATTTCTCAGGTGGTCAGTGCAGTGCTCTGCATGATTCAGCTGATGCGTGCCAAAGCTGAATACAGGCTGAACCTGCGGAGAATCCGGTTCGAGTGGGACATTCTCAAGCAGGTGATTCAGTTCGGTCTTCCTTCCGGTTTCCAGAATTCCATTATTGCGATTGCGAACGTTGTGGTACAGTCCAATATCAATTCTTTTGGAGAAATGGCGATGGCCGGATGTGGAGCTTACTCAAAAATCGAAGGATTTGGCTTTCTGCCGATCACCAGCTTCACAATGGCACTTACTACTTTTGTGAGTCAGAATCTGGGAGCGAAAAACTATGACCGCACGAAGAAAGGGGCAAGATTTGGTATTGCCTGCGCCATGATTCTGGCAGAGATCATCGGTGTTATTATCTTTCTTGCTGCTCCGGTCTTTGTCGCAGCCTTTGACCGGACACCGGAAGTGATCCTGTTTGGCACACAAAGAGCAAGAACGTCCGCATTGTTCTACTTCCTGCTGGCATACTCCCATTCGATAGCGGCGGTGCTCAGAGGAGCGGGGAAATCAGTTGTCCCTATGATCGTCATGATGATATTCTGGTGTGTCATCAGGGTAACGGTTCTGACAGGCGTATCGTTCCTGATTCCGTCCATCGCCGTTGTCTACTGGATCTATCCGCTGACATGGACATTGAGTTCCATTGCATTTCTCATTTATTATAAGAAGGCAAATTGGCTATATGCATTTTAATAAAAAGAACAGAGTCCGGCTCTGCGTTTCTGATAGAAGAAACACAGGGCCGGATTTTTTTGCGGAATCATGAAGATTATTAAGAAAAACGAAAGATGATGCTTCCTTTATTGACAGAGTTAAAATACTAGTGTACTATTTAACTAGTTCAGTAATACAGAGAGGAGGAAACAGCATGGATTACAATGTGGAAATACCAATTTATATGCAGGTCATAAGAGATTTGAAAAAGCGCATCGTACGCCGGCAGCTCCACCCTGGAGAGAAACTCCCGTCTAACCGGGAACTGGCTGTACTGTACAAAGTCAATCCGAATACAGCGGCCAGGATTTATAAGGAAATGGAAGCAGAAGGCTATTGTTATACAAAACGGGGACTGGGTACATTTATTACGGAGGACGAGAAAATGCAGGAAGAGTTAAGAAAAGAGATGGCAGATGCGTTGCTGAGCGGCTTTTTAAAAGAGATGCAGGATCTGGGATTTAGCAGAAAAGAAATTATATCTAAAATTGAAGAATTTGATGAGGAGGAAACAGCATGATTGCGGAGAGCAGAAAACTGACGAAATCGTACAGAGGAAAGAAAGCGGTAAACGATGTCTCGCTAAAGATCCGGGGAGGATCCATATATGGCCTGCTTGGACCAAACGGAAGCGGTAAGACGACCTGGATGAAAATGATGACAGGATTTATTAAACCGACCCAGGGAGAAGTGATTTTTGACGGAGCTCCATGGAATTATCGGGCGAAAGATAAGGTAGCCTATATGTCAACAGAACCGTTTTACTATGATTTCATGAATATCGGGATGGTAGGGGACTATTACAATGATTTCTTTACCGAATTTGACCAGGAGAAATTCCACACTCTGGTTGCAAAGGTGGGACTTTCGGAGGAGATGAAAATGCGGGAGATTTCCACCGGTATGATGGCGAAGCTCAAGGTGATTGCTACACTTTCCAGAAACGCCATGCTTTACATGCTGGATGAGCCGTTAAATGGCATTGATTTGAAAGCAAGGGAAGAAATTATCGATGTTGTGCTGACAACGGTCAGCGAGAAGAATGCAGTGATCATTTCCACACATTTGATTGAGGAAATCGAATCTTTCATCGACCATGCTGTTTTTATGAAAGAGGGAAGAATCATCTATGAGTGTGATGTAGAAGAAGAACGCATGAGATCTGGAAGAAGCGCAGCGGATTTGTATCGTGAATTGATGTAAGGGGGGAGAGAAAATGGGAAAACTGATTAAATATGAATGGAGAAAACAGAGAACAACGAGAATACTGATACTTGCATGCCTGGTTGCATTCATTCTGCTTTTTGCGGCAGGAATGCTTATCAAACGTGATACTGTTGTGGCAGTCAGCATTCTGATTATCACATTTGCAGGAATATTTGGGATTTTTTATGCAGGAATTGAGAATCTTGTAATTCTAAATCGGGATCTGAAGACCAAACAGAGCTACATGCTTTGGATGGTGCCGCATTCCACATATGAAATTCTGGGAGCCAAGGTCCTTGCCGGCATTCTTCAGATGGTTTTTATTTTCCTGGCTTTTTTCATTACCGGTGTGGTTACAGTGACAGTAACAGCAGCCAGTGAGGGAAGCCTTGGAGAATTATTAAGAGGACTCGGACGTTTTTTCGAAGAGGCTACCCACAGCAATGTAGACTGGGGCGTATTCTTTGGAGTCTGCCTGCTGCTCCTGATCAGCTGGATTAATGTGATGGTGGTAGGATTCCTTGCAATTATTCTGACACGGACTGTCCTTCTAAACGCCAGATTCGGAGGAATCATTGCGGTGGTTGTATTTTTCCTGATCAATTTTGTCATCGAACGGATTTATGTTCTCCTGGATTCTTTGATCGACATGGCGCCGCTGAGTGGAATGGGCGGAATCAAACCGTTTGATTTCGTGTTCTATCTGATTATGACAGTACTGGCATTTCTTCTGACAGGATGGATTGCAGATGAAAAACTGAGCGTCTGATGATCCGGAGAAAGAATCATAAGAAAAATTTATAGTATAATTAGAAATCATAATATATCACGAGGGTGATTCAGGTATATAATAAATGTAGAGATGTAACATACAGAGCATTCATCTACAGGAGGAAAAGAAGAAATGAGAACACTCGTGATCGGAGGAGTTGCGGCAGGAACCAAAGCAGCCGCAAAACTGAAAAGAGAAGACCGCAGTGCAGAGGTGCTCCTGATTACCAAAAGCAGGGAAATCTCCTATGCAGGCTGTGGTCTTCCGTATTATGTAGGAGGATTGATTGAAACAGAAGAGGAGCTGATTGTCAATACACCGGAGAAATTTGAAGGACTGACAGGTGTCAAAGTTCTGACCCAGAGGGAGGCGGTAAGCCTGGATCCGGAAAAGAAGACCGTATACGCCAGAAATTTGGAAAACGGGGAAGAGGAAACCTATTCCTATGATCGCCTGATCCTTGCTGTCGGTGCGTCTGCCATTGTTCCGGACGTGCCTGGAATTACACTTCCGGGTGTTTTTCAGATGCGTACACCAAAGGATGCCTATGATGTACGAGAGTACATGGAAAAGCAGCAGGTAAAGCGTGCCGTTGTAGCAGGAGGCGGATTTATCGGCCTTGAGATTGCAGAAAACCTTCAGGCAAAGGGAATTGCAGTGACAGTCATTGATATGGCTTCTCAGATTATGCCAAATGTACTGGATCCGGAGATGGCGGCCTATGTCAAGAAGCATCTCCAAAAACAGGGAATTCGTATCCAGACCAGTACGGCATTGCAGGGAATTCTGGGAGAGGAGAAAGCGACAGGCATCCGGACGGATCAGGGAACGGTTCTGGCGGATATGGTCATTGTATCAATCGGAATCCGGCCAAATACTGCTTTCTTAAAAGATACCGGAATTGAAATGAACCGGGGAACCATTGTCGTTGATGAACAGATGAAAACAAGCCTCCCGGACGTATACGCGGCCGGGGACTGTGTCATAGTAAAGAACAGGATTACCGGAAAACCGCAGTGGTCCGCCATGGGATCTTCCGCAAATTATGAGGGAAGAACACTGGCGCAGATCCTTGCAGGAAAAGATAAGACCTATCCTGGTGTACTGGGAACGGGAGTTGTCAAGCTTCCGGGTATGAATGTGGGCAGGACAGGACTGACCGAAGCTCAGGCTACAGAAGCAGGCTATGATGTGGAGACAGTGCTTGCAGTGACCGATGATAAGGCACATTATTATCCGGATGCGGATTCCTTTGCGACAAAGATGATTGCGGACCGTACCACCCACAAACTCCTCGGTATCCAGGTTCTGGGAGCAGGAGCAGTAGACAAGATGACAGACATCGCTGCCACGGCAATGGCAATGGATGCACGACTGGAAGATCTGGAAAATCTGGATCTGGCTTATGCACCGCCGTTTTCCACGGCAATCCATCCGATTGTTCAGGCTGCGTACATTCTGGAAAATAAGATCAGCGGAGAGATGGTCAGCATGACTCCGGCGGAATATGCGGCAGGAAAGGCGAAAGGCTACAAGGTAGTAGATGTCTGTCCGAATCCTCAGATTGCCGGCGCCTTTTATGTGGATCTTGCATCGGTGAATGGTCCGGTGGATGGACTGGAGAAAGATGAGAAGCTGCTTCTTGTGTGTCTGAAAGGAAAGAGAAGCTACTTCCTTCAGAACAGGCTGAAAGCCTTTGGATATACCAACACGGTTGTGCTGGAAGGGGCTCAGTATTTCAATGATGTCAAAGTGGAAGGAGTAAAGTTTAAGGTTACTCCGGAGGAAATCACAAGAGTTAAAGGGTTGGGATTCCTCCAGGACAAACGGACGGAAGACTGCTTTAACGCCCGTGTCATCACAAGAAACGGGAAAATTACCGCGGAAGAAAGCCGCGTCATTGCGGAGGCAGCGGAGAAATTTGGAAGCGGAGAGATTACGATGACTTCCCGTCTTACCATTGAGATTCAGAAAGTACCGTATAAAAACATCGAACCGCTCCGGGAATTTCTGGCTGATGCAGGCCTTGAAACCGGCGGAACCGGATCAAAAGTACGACCGGTGGTATCCTGTAAAGGAACGACCTGTCAGTATGGTCTGATTGATACTTTCCATCTTTCCGAGGTGATCCATGAAAGATTTTATCACGGCTACAGTCAGGTTAAGCTGCCGCACAAATTTAAAATTGCTGTGGGAGGATGCCCGAATAACTGCGTAAAACCGGATCTGAATGACCTTGGAATCATCGGTCAGAGGGTTCCATCTGTGGATCTGGAAAAATGCCGGGGATGTAAAGTCTGCCAGGTTGAGAACAACTGTCCGATCCATGTTGCAAGGATGGAAGATGGAAAGATCCGGATTGATGCCGGCCAGTGCAATCACTGCGGACGTTGTGTCGGAAAATGTCCATTTGGAGCAGTTCATACGGAGCTGGAAGGATATAAAGTCTATATCGGAGGAAGATGGGGCAAGAAAGTCGCTCACGGACATGCCCTGGACAAGGTATTTACAAGTGAAGAAGAAGTACTGGATATCGTAGAAAAGGCTATTCTGTTATTCCGGGAACAGGGAATCACAGGAGAACGATTTGCGGATACGATTGAACGGCTCGGATTCGAAAATGTACAAAATCAGCTTCTGTCGAATGATCTTCTGGAAAGAAAGCAGGAAAATCTTGCGGCGCAGAAGCATTTAAAGGGCGGGGCAACCTGCTAGAAAGAATAGTTCGGGGATACAGTAAAAGACTGTATCCCCGTTTTCTGTTTTGCTGTATAATAGAAGACAGAGAAAGCGCAGCAAAGGAGGAGAACAGCGATGGCTTTACTGCATGTAGATTTTTTTTCGGAAATTCTGGAAAAAAGCATGAATATGGATGTGATTCTTCCACAAAATACAACGAATCAAATTGGTATGAAAGGAAATGCGGGAAGCGGGAAATATAAGACCGTCTATCTTCTGCACGGCATGAGTGATGATCAGACAACATGGCAGAGAAGGACATCCATTGAACGGTATGTCAGTGAGTACGGAATTGCGGTTGTCATGCCGAATGCAGATCTGGGATTTTATACAAATACGGCGTACGGCCTTCCTTACTGGACATTTTTTTCAGAGGAACTTCCGAAAATCTGTCGGGAGTTTTTCCCACAAATGTCGGAAAAAAGGGAGGATACTCTGGCGGCAGGACTTTCGATGGGAGGGTACGGCGCGTGGAAGCTGGGTCTTGGAGTACCGGAAACTTTTGGAGCAGCGGCTTCTTTGTCCGGTGTGTTGGATGTGGCAAGAAGAGTGAGAGAAGAATATGCAAAGGCAGGACGAAAGCCTGCAGGATTCTGGGAGGGGATTTTTGGAGACCTGGACAAGATAGAAGGCTCGGAAAATGATCTGAAGTATCTGGCAGGCAGATTAAAAGAAGAGAACAGACCGGTACCGCGGCTATATGCATGGTGCGGAACGGAAGATTTCCTGTATCAGAATAATCTGGATATGTGGGAAGAGATGAAACGGCTTGGGTATTCGGTCGTGACTGCATCCTCAGAAGGGGATCATCAATGGAAGTACTGGGATCAGCAGATTCAGGCAGTATTGGAATGGTGGTTAAAATAAAGAAGTGAAAGCATGGAAGAAAAAGAAGAGAAAAAAAGTCCGGATCTGGGTCAACCTGCTTGTGGTGTGGATTCTTCTGGCCGGCTGTTTTTTGTTCTATATTGGTGTTTACCGCGGTGTGAATGAGCCGGTCAGTATGCTGAACCGGACGAATGTTTCTCCGGCAGTCCATACAGTCGCGGAAATCCGACGGATTCTGACCGGATATGATGAGTTTTTTACGGAAGAGATCGTAGCGCATCTGTCGGAGGACCGAAATTTTGGAACCTATGTCATTCCTGGATTGAAATCTACGCGAACTGTAAACACCAGGACAGGACAGCCGGATATCTGTACATCAATGACGCCCCAGGGAATGGATGTGACAGAAGATTCGATTTTTGTGAGCGCATACTGTCATACCAAAAGACATAATTCCGTACTGTATCAGATTGACAAAGAGACCGGAAGATTTGTCAAGGAAATTATTATGCCCAACCAGTCTCATGCAGGCGGCATCGCGTATGATAATCGGAATCAGGTTCTATGGGTATCTGATACCCTGGAAGGCAAGGCGGCAGTGAGTCTGTATACCATGGAAGCCCTGGAAAATTATCAGTATCAGAAGACAAAAAAGCCCCTTCCATTTCTGGAAACGCATGTACTGGAGGGAATTACTCGGAATTCGTTCATGGCATTCCGGGGAGGAAGCCTTTATGCGGGGTATTTCTCACTTTCGGGGGACAGTATCATCAACCGGTATTCCGTAAATTTTGAACTCAACGAACGAAATAAAGAGGAATACGAGGAAATGGACAGCGAAAGAGAACTTTTTGGAAAAGTAGCCATTGATCAGGAATGGGCAGATATTCTTTCACAGGTCCAGGGCGTGGAAGTATTTGGCAATTACTTGTTTTTATCCCAATCATATGGATATGCGGATTCCAAACTACGAATCTATGAAAGGGCCGTTGTGGAGACGGAAAAATACAGCCTGAAAAAGAAGGAGGAGATAAAAAGTTTTTCTCTGCCGAACCGGATGGAACAGATCTGTATTCAGGGAGGAAAACTATATATGCTTTTTGAGTCAGGAGCGTATGCTTACCGGGGAATGCCAGTGAACTGTGTGGACAGGATTGTCTCGGTGGATCTGACGGATGTACTGAAAAATCTGGATTAGAAAATGGGAGGTGGACCATGCAGTTTGGTATTGTAAGTGATAGTTCCTGTGATCTGCCTGTCTGAAAAACTGAGCGGTTCCATACAGGCGGCTGTCAACGCGAAACAGGCACCGGAATATTGAAACGATGGAGGGGAAAAGCGTAGATTTTTGTCGTTTTCCTGGTAAGGCTTTGTCGATTCGTGTAGTTTTTTAGGATGTTTCCTGGGAAAGCCGTTATGATAATAAGGAAGACTGGAAGGAGGAAAACATGCAGCTGATTTATGAAACATTGAGAAGTTTGGGGTTGACTTCCAAATATCAGGGATATCAGCAGCTGGCCGAGGCGGTAAAGATCGTACTGGATAATGACAACGTTATGCTGAATGTCACAAAAAATATTTATCCGGAAGCAGCATACAGGATGAATACAACTCCGCAGAGTATAGAGCGAAATATCAGGACGGCTATAGAAGTGTGCTGGAGACAGAGCGGCCCGGAGAGCTTCAGCAAAATTGCAGGATGCAGGATAACTCAAATTCCGACTAATGCGGAGTTTATAGATATGTTGGCCTTCTATATCAAAACCATAGCTGATGAAAAAAAGGACTAAAAGAATCGAACGGTGATCCGGGGAGAGCCTGTCATGTGCAGGAGATCTCCCCGGATCTTTGTCATTTTGGGACAGAAAATGACGGCTGTAGACTTTACAAACGAAAAAAAGGTGCTTATAATGAATGGGAGTCAGGAGGCGTATGCTTGTGGAAAAAGAAAATGTGTTTGAACTGCCTGTTCATTTTGCTATGGCAGTATTTGGCGGAATTGCAGGATCCTATGCCATACTTGCACGGATGCAGGTGTTTGGATCGGCCCAGACTGCCAATATGATTGAGCTTGTCTGTGATATCCTTGGCAGAAATGCCGGGGAAGTGATGATCAGGGCAGCCGCATTGTTGATTTATATCGGGGCGATGGTTTTCGCCGCTGTTTTGATAAAAAAGGTGCAGTGGAATCTGAAATATCTGGCTGTTTTTCTGGATGCAATGGCAGCCCTGACAGTGGGGTTCCTGCCGGAAAGCATGGATCCGGTGGCCGCACTGTATCCGATCTTTTTTGTCACTGCCTTTCAGTGGTGCATTTTCAAAGGAGCAAAGGGATATGTCAGTTCCACAATCTTTTCTACCAATAATCTGAAACAGACTGTTTTTTCCATTACGGAATATTTCCTATATAGAAAAGACGGGGAAATCCGGAAAGAGAAGGCCGAAAAGGCAGCCGTTTTTGGAGGAACACTTGTCAGTTTCCACACAGGTGTAGTGCTGGAATATTTGATGTGGCGGCAGTACGGAATCCATAGTATCTGGCTGGGTTGTCTTCCGCTTCTTGTTGGAACTGTGCTTCTCGCAGTTCAGGATGTAAAGGCGAAAGTATATACCGGGGAACAGGATACCGTTTCCTGCCCATAAAAGAAAAACAGGCTGCATATACAGTCTGTTTTTTGCAGAGGGGATCTTCAGATCCCCATTTTTTTATAAGCTTCTTCCTGGCTGAGCAGGTAGGTTCCATCTTCAAACTGGAAAAGAGGGATGCCGATCGTATGCTTTTCCCGCACTTCCTGGAACAGATCCAGGGTGTCACGGAGCTTCAGAAAGCGTTTCAGATTGGCAGTCGATTTTGTAATGTCAAAGTAAATATACTGGACGGTACTGTCTGCGTGTTCTTTCAGATAGGCCTTTGTATCGAGGCAGTCTCCGCAGATATCAGATCCATAGATAATGACTTTCATACTGTAGAACTCCTTTTTTTGTTTTACTATAACACGTACAGCACAAAAGTACAATGAGAGATCTTGCAGGAAAAGAAAGTCAGTTAAAAAAACATTTTACATTTTTTCTGGATCGTGTAGAATAAAAGGTGACGTATCAACAGCGGGAACGATATCGGAAGAAGGAGTAGTGAGCGGATGAACAAGATCAGAAAACAGGCAGAGGACAGAAAAGAGCAGATGAGGATTGACAGAAGATATCTGCATCAGAATCCGGAGATCGGAATGGATCTTCCCAAAACAGTTTCCTATATCGGGAAGCGGCTGTCTGAGATGAATATTGAATGGAAACTCTGTCAGGAAGATCTTTCGGAAAAGATGACGGCGGATTATATAGAGGCAGGATTCCCGGAGATGAAAAAGGCAACAGGCATTACGGCAGTCATCGGGAAAGGAAGCCCATGCATTCTTCTGAGAGCAGATATGGATGCGCTTCCCATCCGGGAAGAGAGCGGGCTTTCTTTTTGCTCCCGGAATGGCTGCGGACATATGTGCGGACATGACAGCCATGTGGCAATGTTGCTGGGAGCTGCTGGAATTCTGAAAGACATGGAGGAGGAGCTTTGCGGCACAGTGAAACTGTTGTTTCAGCCGGGGGAGGAAACCGGAGCCGGGGCGAAAATGATGACGGAAAACGGAATTCTGAAAAATCCGGATGTGGACGCAGCGTTTGGACTTCATGTGCAGCCTCTGCAAAAGACCGGGGAAATCGGATACTGCACCGGTGTCAATTCGTCATCTCTGGATACATTTATTGTCAGAATCAAGGGGAAAGGCGGACATAGTTCTCAGCCACAGCTTTGTGTGGATCCGGTTATGATTTCCAATCAGGTATATCAGGCGGTGAATCTGCTTGTGACAAGAGAAGTGGATCCGTCTGCCATGGCCACTTTGACATGCGGAGTAATCAAGGGAGGAACCGCGGTGAATATCATTCCGGATACTGCCGAACTTCATATCGGCGTCAGAACGCTGGATGTAAAGGCCTCAGAGCATTTGCGGAGAAGGATTCCAGAGATGATTGAGCACTATGTACGGGCATGGAACGGCGACTATGACATGACTGTATTTCAGACGCCCTGTACTTACAGCGACGGAACGTTCGTTTCGGAAGTTCTGCCGGCATTGGAAGAAGCCGTGGGGAAAGAGAATGTAGCAGAGATTCCGCCGATGAGCGGAACAGAAGATTTTGGATATGTAACAAGAGAAGTACCAGGGATGTTTGTGTTTCTTGGAGCCGGCAAAGAGGGGAATGCACCGCTTCATAACGCACATATGGTACTGGATGAGAGCGTTTTACCGATCGGGGCGGCCGTCTACGCCGAAACGGCAGTATCATGGCTGAAGAAAAAAACAGGCGAGGAGTAAAACATGAACCAGAGGAAAAAAGAAAAAAGAGGATTTCACATGCCTCATGTCTTTATCATACTGCTTTTTATTATGCTGCTGATAACAGTACTTTCCTATGTGATACCAAGCGGCAGATATGAGAGAATCGAAGATGCGGTTTCAGGAATGAGTATCATTGATCCGGATACATTTCAATATGTAACAAATGAAAACCCGATCACATTTATGAATTACTTTGAAGCCGTCTATCAAGGTTTTGTAAACGGTGCTTCGATTATGGGGACACTCTTTATCTGTTCCGGAGTTATCTATCTACTGGAAGTCAGCGGAGCGTTTGCGGCCGGCATTGGCAAAATTCTTCAGAAAACAAAGGGAAAAGAATTTTCCGTTGTGTTTATTTTTTACACGATTTTTGTGATATTCGGTGTGTTAGGATACGGCGAGGCGGCTTATCCTTTTTACCCGCTTGCCATTACCATCGGATTTGCCCTTGGCTATGACAGGCTTGTAGGGGCAGGACTTGCGATTATCGGAAGCACCGTTGGCTTTACTGCCGGACTGATGAATATGTTTACCACCGGGGTTGCACAGCAGATTGTTGGACTCCCGATTTTTTCAGGAATGGCATACCGGTGTGTGGGACTTCTTGTGTTTTATCTGATCGGTCTTTTTGGACTTTATCGGTATTGCAGAAAAATAAAGAAAGATCCACAGTCCAGTATCTTAAAAGAGGAATATCTTGAAAGAGCCATGCAGGAAGAAGAGGAACTGGGAGAGCAGATGACAGTTGCAAGGATTCTGGGCCTGGCTGCTTTTGGCGTGGTGATTGTAGTACAGGGAGTTGGATGTACCAGACTGGGCTGGTCTTTTCCGCAGATTGCAGCAGTATATCTGATCCTGAGCGTGGTACTGGTGATCATTTTTCGGATGAGTCCAAGCAGAGCATGCGATCTGTTCTGTCAGGGAGCAGTCCGGGTGTTCGGAGCCGCTTTTGCGGTAGGTCTGGCGCAGGCTGTGATGGTTTTGATGAATCAGGCATGTATCATGGACACGATTGTGCATGGAATGTCGGTCTTCCTGGAGAATAAGGGACCGCTTTTTGCTCTGTTTATCATCTTTGCTTTTGTGACACTGTTTAACTTTCTTGTGGTATCCGGAAGCGGAAAGGCCGTTATGGTCATGCCGATTCTTCAGCCCCTTGGAAAGATCTTACAGATCAATCAGCAGGTTCTGGTGCTGACTTATCAGTATGGAGACGGGATAACCAACAGTTTCTGGCCAGGAGGGAGTCTTGTTCAGCTTTCCCTGTGCAAGGTGGGGTATAGAGCGTGGATGAAATTCTGCTGGAAGATCTATGTATCTATGATGGCCGCCGCCTTTCTGCTTGTCGTTGTAGCAAACCAGATCGGATATGGACCTTTTTAGTAAATCAAAAATGGGTATCAGGAAGAGAGGATTGAGATGGAAAATACAGTTCAGACAAAAAATCAGATCACAGAGGGAGTGATCTGGAAACAGCTGCTGGTATTCTTTTTCCCTATTATGATCGGGACATTTTTTCAGCAACTGTATAATACCATAGACACTGTGGTAGTGGGGCAGTTTGTGGGAACGAAAGCCCTGGCAAGCGTGGGCGGCTCCTCTTCCCAGATGATCAATCTGGTAGTGGGATTTTTTACGGGTTTGTCTTCCGGGGCGTCCGTTATCATTGCACAGTACTATGGGGCAAAGGACGAGGAGTTTGTACAAAAAGGCATTCATAATGCCTATGCGATTGCCGTGGCAGGCGGAATTGTGCTGAGTATCATTGGAATCGTTTTTGCACCATCCATGCTCAGGATGATGAACACGCCAGCGGAAATCATGCATGATTCCACAGTTTATCTCAGGGTATACTTTTCAGGCCTGTTGTTTACCTTTGTCTATAATATCGGATCCAGTATTCTGATTGCCTGCTGTATTGTCAATATTGTTCTGGACCTGGCTTTTGTCATTGCCTTCCATGAAGGGGTATTCGGTGTTGCTCTTGCGACTCTGCTGGCCCAGGCATTCAGCGCAGTACTTGTGACGCTGAAGCTGATGCATTCCAAAGGGCTGCTTCATCTGAAATTGTCCAGGATCCGGTTCTACCGGACAGCTCTGGTCAGCCAGATTAAACTCGGTATTCCGACAGGAATCGAATCCATCCTGTTTGCGATTACGAACATTGCGATTCAGGCATCACTGAATTCCTTTGGGACAAATACAACGGCTGCATGGTCTGCATATGGAAAGCTGGATGCAATTTTCTGGATGATCAATACAGCCTTTGGTATTTCCATTACGACCTTTGTCGGACAGAATTATGGGGCCGGAAAACTGGACAGAATTAAAAAGAGCGTCAAAGTCTGCCTTGGAATGGAGCTGGTGACCGCCTTTGTGATGGTTGTCTTTTTGATCGCCACAAGAGGCTTTTTGTTCCGGATGTTTACAACCGATGCGGATGTCATTAAAATCGGAAGCGATATGCTCGTATTGATTGCTCCTTGGTATATTGTCTATGTCTTCATAGAGATTCTGGCCGGGGCACTCAGGGGAATTGGAGATGTGATCGTTCCGGTAATTATCACTCTTGGAGGAATCTGTGTGCTGCGTATTCTCTGGCTTGCGGTGGCGCTGAAAGTCAGTCCGACAATATCGGTAATCATTTTCAGCTATCCGGTAACCTGGATTTTGACAGCACTGATCTTTATCGGTTATTATTATTATAAACACAAGAAGACAGGAATTGTTTAGCAGCAGGAGGGCGGCAGTATGAAGGTATACAGACATAAAGTGCACTATTATGAAACAGACCGGATGGGAATCACCCATCACTCCAACTATATCCGGTGGATGGAGGAGGCCAGAGTAGACTTTCTTGATCAGGCAGGATGGGGATTCGACAGAATGGAACAGGAAGGAATTGTATCTCCGGTTATTCATGTGGACTGTGATTTCAAGAAGACAACTACGTTTCAGGATGAGATTGAGATCATGGTAGAGATTGAAGAATACAATGGAGTCAAAATGAAAATTGCCTATGAGATGACATGCAGGAGAGAAGTTGTAGCTGTCGGACATTCCGGACATTGCTTTCTGGATCAGAACGGAAGGCCGATCCGGATGAAGAAAACCTTTCCGGAACTGGATCAGATGTTCCGGAATATGACGAAAGGGAGGAAAGAAACATGCGGGAAGTAAAGATAGAATGGTTTGGACATTCCTGTTTCAGGGTGACGAAGGATGGTTATGCGGTTGTATTTGATCCATACGAAGACAACAATGTTCCGGGACTCACGTTGAAACAGCTTGAAGCCGACGAGGTGCTTGCAAGCCATGAACACGGAGATCACAATGCAAGAGAAAAGGTGAACATCAGGAAAGAAAGCAGAGAAAATCCATTTCAGATCACCCGGCTTGACAGTTTTCATGACGATTGTCATGGAGAAAAGCGTGGGACGAATATCATGACTTTGCTGGAATCCGAGGGACTTCGGATTGCGCATCTGGGCGATATTGGATGCATGCCGTCTTCAGAGCAGAAGCAACTTCTTACCGATCTGGATGCGGTGATGGTGCCGGTAGGAGGTTTTTTTACAATGGAACCAGATCAGATCCGGGTGCTTTTGGAGGAACTGAAACCGAATGTTGTGATTCCGATGCATTATCGAAGCAATACGTTTGGATACGATGTGATTGGAACGCTGGATGGATTTTTAAAAGAAGAAGATCCGGTGAAACGATATGATACGAATACAATCGTAATCAGTCCGGATATGGAAAGACAGACAGCGATTCTTGCATGTCCGGAGCAGAAAGCATGAAACGGATAAAACAGATCTTTCTTCCGGTATTTTGCCTGATCTTTCTTTTTACAGCCTCTTCCTGCGGCAGTATCCCTGGAAATTACGAGGAAACTGCATCTGACAGCACAAACAAAACAGAGCAGTTTGAAACCGTCAGTCAGAAAGAAGCGGAAGAAATTGTTGAAAACCTGCCGGAATACAGCGGAGAACCCTACACGACTGTCGATGGCAATAAACCGGATTTTTCGGATTCGGAGCTTCAGACAGAGGCATACGAAGAATACAGTGAACTGGATGAGCTTGGCAGGTGCGGAACGGCAAAGGCAAATATTGGTGAAGAGCTGATGCCGACAGAGGAAAGAGAAAGTATTTCTGAAGTGAAACCGTCAGGATGGATGAATAAGGAATATGAAGATATCGACGGAGGATATCTATATAATCGCTGCCATCTGATTGGCTTTCAGTTGACTGCGGAGAATGCAAATGAAGAAAATCTGATCACCGGTACCAGATATATGAATACAGAGGGGATGCTTCCATTTGAAAATATGGTGGCGGATTACATTAGAGAAACAGATCATCATGTGTTATATGAGGTCACTCCGGTCTTTGAGGAGGATAATCTGGTGGCATCCGGTGTCCTGATGGAAGCGGAGTCTGTGGAAGATGGCGGAGCAGGCATTTCCTTTTACGTTTATGTGTATAATGTACAGCCCGGAATAGAGATTGACTATGCCACAGGAGAAAGCCGTGAGGCGGAGGATTCGGAAACAGACATGGAATCAGAAAACAGTCAGGCGGCAGAGGAAACCTACATCCTCAATACGAATACGATGAAATTTCATGAGCCGGACTGTGCAAGTGTCAAGGATATTAAAGCTTCCAACATGAGTGAATACAGCGGAACAAGAGAGGACGTGATCCGGATGGGTTACGAGCCTTGCGGGAGATGCAGGCCCTAGGGCCTGCATTATTCTTTGTCTACATGTTCGTAGTAAAAAGCCTCTTCCTTTTTCCAGTATGCAGTATCCTGTTCTGTAATCTCCCGAATCACCCGGCATGGAACGCCTGCGGCAACGACATTGTCAGGAATGTCTTTTGTGACAACGGAACCGGAGCCGATTACCACGTTATTTCCAATGGTGACGCCCGGATTGATTACCGTGTTGCCGCCGACCCAGACATTATCTCCGATATGGATTTCTTTCCCGTACTCCAGCTGTTTGTTGCGGATGACCGGATCAATCGGATGACCGGCTGTATATAGGCTGACTCTTGGTCCAAAGAACACATTGTCTCCGATATGAACCTCAGCCACATCGATAATGATACAGTCATAATTTGCATAAAAATGATTTCCGATGTAAGTATGGCATCCATAATCTGTGCGAAAGGGCGGCTCCACCCAAAAATCTTCGCCCACACTTCCAAAAAGCTCTTTGAAAAGAGCGAGACGTTCTGTCGTATCTTCTTCGGTAAGCGAATTGATCAACCGGGTAAGCCGACGTGCGTTCTGGTGATCGCTGGCAAGTTCCGGACCTCCTGCAATGTATAAATGTCCGGACAGCATCAGTTCTTTATCTGTCATCATTTTCCCTCCATTATATGTAAGAATAATTTACTAAGACTTCCCATACCTGAAATGGGCTTCGCTCCTTGAAAATTCAATAT